>Ga0209700_100465_pt1 | contig 75622 bp, 42 predicted proteins | sample SiratroredBW_FD_187528 | JGI IMG/M metagenome (GOLD analysis project Ga0209700, IMG submission 187528) | Root nodule microbial communities of legume samples collected from California, USA - Siratro red BW (SPAdes) (version 2) | ecosystem: Host-associated > Plants > Roots > Nodule | place: USA... | reverse complement strand
CCATGAGTTTTTTTTTTCTTTAGGTTTATTCAAGTCATTTTTTTTAGAATTAACGATAGCAAATAGATCACTATTTATAAGTATTGTCCGAACTCGGATAAAATACTAGATTGACGGGACATAGATATAAATATAATTTTTAAATCGGATATGAAAAGAAAACATACAAATAAACTTCTTATACTTCAAGAACTACTCTTATACCATTATAAACTATTTTTAAACAGTAAATACTATGACATTGATTGAATGAAGGTATTCCCTACAGAATTTCATTTTCACGTGCAAAGAAATACTCCATTCATTCTTATTTTAATTCAATTACCTAATTCTCAAGATGAAGAAAACTAGTTAGTTTAATTTATAACAATAAAATAGTTCTAAATTTATATTTATTTTGTCAAAAATAATGTGTCATCAATACTTTTCTCTTTCTCCTAAATGTTAGTCACTCTCTAACTCGTATTGAGTATAATAACGGAAGAATGAATGGCCAGTGTACAAAATAATACTACAAACTAAACAAAAGAAAAGACGGGACACAAGTGAACCCCAACATTAAAAATAAATAAATAGGACATAGAGTAAGAGATGGACCAAATAAAAAAATGAACAAAAGAAAAATTGTCACCGCAGAAACTATCAACCAGTGCAAGTGACACTATATATATAATAAATTAAAATTTCAAATATGCCATATTAATTAAGCAGGTTCAACACTAAACCCTATAATCAATTCAAACATCAGAGGGTTTGATGGGTTAGGTTGGATTTTATACAACCATTTCAAAGATGAGAACCATTTTTTTGGATTGGGTCTTATTAGGTTCGTAGTCACTCCGTCCCCTCCCATTTCAATACCCTCTAGTTAGTCACGAGTTCTAATCACAAGCATTTTCTGTTGAATGGGTAAAGTAGTGAACATTTGACTCCAAACAGTAAAGAAACCTTTGTGCATCTTCAGGTCAGGGTTGGAGTCAGTGATTATTCTTGTAATGTTTGCACCCCTTAAGAAGAATCTTTAATTCTTTCAATGAATGCACTTATTAAATTGTGAGAGAACAATGTATATTCATATCTGAAGAGTTGAAAGGATATGAGCCCAATTGGACCAACCTTTATTGACATTACCAACGTAATGCTAGATATACTAGAAGAGTTTAATACCCACAGTACAAACTACTACAAAACAAAAACAAAAAAAAATATGGTACCTCCTCTTGCTCCCCTATTCCACCATCCAAGAACATAGATACTACTAAGCTTCACAGGTAATCCTTAAGCTGAGGAAGGGGAAAGCGAGGAAGAGTTGGAGAAGCTCCTGAAACCATAATTACGCCGACATTGGGGTTAGTCCACGCAGTACCAATACATGTTTTCCTCCTAATAAACACCAGTCACAGGCTAAACTAAAAATAATTGAAAATAATCGTGTATAAATAGCTCCACCAGGGTAAACTTTTAATTGCAATATAACCTCGACATACAATATATAAGCTAAATAATAAGAAAATTCTGAAAACCGGCAATTGCAACTGTGACTGCTATATGTGGAGTTGAATCACTATTCCTTCCCCATCACCTGCACTGAAATGCAACTCGAAAGCTTAATGATCAGTGCTGTGCCCATTGAATATCCTTGATGTTGATCCCTTCCTTGACCATTTCATAAAGCGGACTCATTTCCCTCAACTTCTCGACCTGCTGAACAGTGAGCTTCACTGCTCTGTCAATTTCAGCCTCGGTAGTGAACCTCCCAATTCCAAACCTAATAGAAGTGTGAGCCATGTCTTCCTCCACTCCCAACGCCCTCAAAACATACGAAGGCTCCAAGCTAGCACTAGTGCAGGCACTGCCACTGGACACAGCCACCTCCTTCAACCCCATTAGCAAACTCTCCCCTTCAACATACGCAAACGACAAATTCAAATTCCCCACATAGCGACTCTCCAAACTCCCATTCACCACCACCCCATCAAGCTTCTCTCTAATCCCACTAAGGAGTCTTTGTTGTAAACTACTAATCCTCTTCTCATCATACTCCATCTCGTTTTTAGCCACCTCGCACGCCACACCCATCCCCACAACCAAAGGGGTGGGAACAGTACCACTTCGAATCCCCCTCTCTTGGCCACCGCCATTCATCTGAGGCTCAACCCGAATCCTTGGCCTCCGACGTAGATACAAAGCCCCAACTCCCTTAGGCCCATAAACCTTATGCCCACTCAACGACATCAAACTCACATTCCATTTCTCCACATCAATCGGAATCTTCCCCAAAGCCTGAGCCGCATCAGTGTGAAACGGCACATTAAACTCCTTGCAAATCCTCCCAATTTCCACCATCGGCTGAACCACTCCAATTTCATTGTTCACCGCCATCACCGAAACCAGACCTGTATCGGGCCTAATCGCAGCCCTAAGCTTCTCCAAATCAATCAACCCGTCAGACTCAACAGGAAGATAGGTGACATCGAAACCTTCCTGCTGGAGGTGGCGGCAGGAATCCAGCACGCACTTGTGCTCCGTCTGCGTGGTTATCACGTGCCGCTTCTTGTCCTTGTAGAAATGCATCACGCCCTTGACGGAGATGTTGTTGGACTCGGTGGCACCGGAGGTGAACACTATCTCCTTGGGGGACGCGCCGATGAGGGACGCGACCTGAGCGCGCGCGTGTTCCACGGCCTCGTCGGATTCCCAGCCGTAGAAGTGGGTGCGAGAGTGAGGGTTTCCGAAACGAGAGAGATAGAAAGGCAGCATCGCGTCCACTACACGCGGGTCCACCGGAGATGTTGCCTGAACGTCCAGATAGAGGGGTCTTCCGGAGATTCGAACGCCCTTCATCGTCATTCCCGAGGAGCCGTTCCCATCGTGTTCCGGAACCGCCGCCTCCACCGCCGTGGAGAGAAGCTGGCGGCGGAGGTTTTTGGCTGATTGTGTGAGGCGGTGGCGGAGATTGGAAGCAATTAGCTTAGAGGTCATTGGATCGGTGAGGGTTGTAGGGTGGATTAGTCCCACCTGCTATTTCAATAGTGAGAGAATGAGATAGAGAAAGATAAAAGACCTAATTTTTATTTTGATTATTGGATTTGATATTGGGGTTTTACTCTTGAAGATAAGCATGAAGAAAGGGTTTTCCTTCCCAACTCCCTGGATAATCGAACGGTGGAGATTGAGTTGAGTGTAACTGACTTATTATACATCCACGTTTTGAACTGCAATTCGCGGATAGGGTTTGACACTGGACCTAACTCTTCTGTTCTGTTCCACGACGTCGTTTCATCTTTTCTCAACTTGACTTATTTCTAAATAATTGAAAAAAAAATTTGTGAAATAATTTATGCAGATTGTTGTTCACATGTAAAATCTGATTGCCCCTGTTGGTAGCTATCAAATCCCGAAGCATTCCAGTTCCTTCCTGAAACAGAAGGTCCATAACCCAGTTTCCTATTATTATTACAAATAATACACATGATTTTTCAAATATATGGTTAATGACTTTTTTCTTTATTTTGTATTTGATGTAAACTAGTAATATAATTATATTATATTCCGTTATATGTGTGTGTTTAAATTCTTATACGAGTTAATGTTCATACGTGGATTCTGTAAAGACTGTTCCCATGCATAAATTTATTAAATTTTATATTGTTCTTTTCAAATTATATCAACAATTATTTTAAACTAGATGCGGTAGAAATTAACTTCTTCGATCTGATAAAAATAATTTTTTAGAAACAGGGAAAAAACAATTATATTTTTGTAGACTAAAATATTTAATTCCAAAATCTTGCGAGTATATAAGCGGAGAAACCAAGATAGATGAAAAGTCTAAACACTAAAGTTAAAAAATATATATTAAGTGATTGAGATGATGCGGAATTAAAATAAATAAATCTTAAAATTGAATTAACGATAATTAGCTTAATTATCGTTTAGAGAGAAATTTTTTTAATTAAATTAATCTAAGCCGTTTGATTTGGATTATAATCCGGTAAAGCTAGAACGTCCTATTTATTATTCAATTTAATATGGCAATTTGGTTGAATAACACCCCTATTTTAAATTTCCACCCAATTGCAATCTTGTTACCTTGGTTCCCATAAGCAAGTTCTCTGGGTGAATTGTGTCAAACGACAATTAATAAATTTATTTTGGTTTAGTGGGTTTCATGGATTATTTTATCTCAGTTTTAAAAATAAAAATGAAAAATATATTTTTAAAAATTAAAAAATATGTTAGTATATTTAATTTTAATTTTAATTTTCGGTATATAAAATTATAATACATATATATTTTAATAAAATAATAGTTTTTATTTATAAATATTATTAGTATTTTGTAAAAAAAATTGATCCAGAACTTAAGTTTGCATACTGATTTAGTCTAAATCTATTTAGGTTAGAAATTGAATAGGTGGAATAAAAAAATAATTTAATTCAATTTGAGAAAGATTTCGTTAATTTATTTTATTTTATAAACGTTTAACATTGACTTTTAGACCGAGCATGTGTATCGTGATTTGATTATACCTGATTACACATTTGTTATTTTGTTTAAATTTAAAATAAATATTTTTGAAAAAAATATTTTTAAAAAGTATTTATTTAGAAAATCGATAAAATTTGTATCTTAAAATAAATAGAAAACGAGTGTTTTAAAATAACTAAGTTAGACAAATAAGAAAAAGAAAATTAAATATGCTTAATTTACATAAAAACTATTTTAAAAAACACAAACGAACTATTTCATTATCTCGAACTTCTTTAGCTACAAAACACTAAAATATTCTCTTTTCATTATTATTTACAAATCATTCGAATTAGAAGTTGATAGCGTTATTAAACAACATAATTTTGTCAATACTAGTTCACCTTTAATGACAATGACTATATTATTTTTTATTATACTCCTGGAATAAAATAGTGAAAAAAATATCTTTCTTTTAGGTGCTTTTTAAATTAAGTTTGAGTATTTTTTTTTTTTACTTTTTTATTCTTTTTATCTTTAATGGATAATCTCAAGCAGTTGTTCACCATTAGTGACAGTGTGATATTTCTTATAAATACTAGTCTCTATATAAAAGCAAGGTGTATAGGAAAAGGAGCAATTTTGAGACCCATAAAAGTATCCGACCTGTTTAAGTCATCTATATAAAGGAATTCGAGATGCAAAGACTGTACTGTGAAATGTACTCTTCAAATATGTATTTTACTTGGTATTTGTATTTTGGTAGTTTATCTAGTTCAACATTCCTATGAGAAAATAACATCCTATGTAAGAGAAGCTACAAAAACGAACAATGAGGTTTTGAAGTCTGGGAGAAAGGACCCTCGTTTTGATGTGGACCAATCTTCTACCATAGATGCAAGACACAAGGGAGAAGAGTATGAATAAGGAAATAAACATGAAGAAGTAAAACAGACAAATAATAATGTTGAGGTAGATGAGATCTTGATGCAAAGGAATGAGCAAAACAGTAATAAAGAAAAAGTTAAGCATAAAGAAGATGAAGATATTTATTGAAGAGAGTTATTTGACCAAGGAAAGTGAAAATGAGAATACAATAAGTTCGAGTTACAGACTAAGACAAATATAAGTGAATTAAGTCATGTTCATCAAAAGGAGAAGGTCTTAAATATAACACAACCAAAAACCACTAGAGTGATTGATTCAATTGTCCCAACAACCAACCATGAATATGGTAGTGAGAATCAAATTGATAAAAATAATGATTCAGAAAAAAAATCCACTACACAGTCCAATAATAAGCCCATGAGTGATGAGGAAGAAACTCTTCACTTGCAGAATGTGACTAACCCAAGATATGATACAACTGAAAAACAATTTAAAACACCAGAGAACTACAAGGCAGAGGCATCCAGTTAGCACAATACAACATTGGAATTGAAAGATTCCAAGTTAGATATTACAGTGGACCAAGTTGGTATGACTTAAACAAATTCATCGACAACCCATGAAAGTATGGACAAAACATATAAGGGCAAAGTAGATGCTAGCGACAATGGTCCAATGAATCAGCCAATGTTTCTAATTCTTTTACACTTTACTATGCTAGACAAGTTGAGAATGAGAATATTAATATCAGTGAAAACGAAGATGGGTGCTTGAAATGAGCTAATTGAATCACAGAAAAATAAAGAAGACTCGACATACTGAAAATAAATTATCAGAACTATCATAAATTGAATGATCAAGATACACTTTTAATTTTATGATTCATTAGGATCTCAAATAGTTTTAATACAATAACGAATGACAATAATCATATTGTAACATTGTGATTCTAAAAATTGAAATAAATCAACTTTATCTATGCTTCTTCTCTTTCTTTTAATCTTACTATTTATATTTTAATATGAGAGACATATTGTTCTGTGACTATAATATTATTAAAACTGTTAACATATATATTTAGCACGAACAAACTAACCTTTAGTATGAAAAGATATAAAGTTACAAGATAAGATGAATGAATTATTTTTTTTTATTAAATTGTAATCACCATCAACATATACACTGAGAGTTTTATAGAAATTTCACAATGAGTCTTATTCTATTTTTAAAAAGGTATTATAATATTACATTAATTTTAAATAAGTCATCTTATTTTTTGATTTTCTTTTCGGAATTATAGAAATTTTACAAACTTTCACACTCTTATAATATTTTTATTTGCACTTCAATATTTTATAACTCGGAAATGTTTAATTTTACTATTAAGATCTAACTCTTAATTTTAAGACTTTAAATATCTCATTTTATTATAATAAAAATGAGAGTTTCTTATAAAACATTATTACAAGTTTTTTTAAAACCTCTGCTCTAATAAAAAAATATGAACTTAGTTTTTCTTATTTAACCTTTTGGTTGTGCGTGTGGAAGGGGAGGCAGGTTAAAAGAGAAGAGATTAGAGTGAAAGAAAAAGGGGGTTTGGATGAAAAGAAATGTGCTGATTTCAGAAGAAAGAAGAGTGAATCCAGATAATAATTTACTGTCTAAGACTAAGACCATGGATTGAAGGGAAAGCTTAGTTGGCCAAGAGTAACCATCTCTATTACTTCTGTGGTTCAGCTTATGCACCCTTGATTGCACAACCATTTGTAGCAGATCAAGGGTATAGATCAACGGTATAGAATGAAGAAAAAGAATGCATTCATTAAATATACGAAAATGATAAATAATGTTTATTTAATTTAATAATAAATAAATAAGGGGTTTGTTTTACACAAAATAGGTGAGTGAGGTTTTGGGTTCTTGCAATAGCAGGTGAATGAATAAAAATTTGTTGGGGAGAATGAGAGATTTAGATAGAGATATGCAGGGGTCGGACAATGCAATAAGGGGTGGGTAGAAAGTAATCTATCTTTACACCCTCTTTTTTTCTTCACTCTTCAATCTCAAATTTTTTCCAACCAATCAAGGCCCAAGTACTTTCGATACTGTAAAATGGTTGAAAAGTATATAATTTCTTATTTGTAGAGAAAGTAACTAAAGTCGAAATATGCAGAATTTTGTACAACTTGTGAAAGAAGGCTATTGAGGTAGCTATGCTTAAATTTTGCTAAGGATCCAAAATGTGGAGACTAGTAACTCCAAAAGGTTGCCACTTGCATAAAAAAAAACACGGACCAGTTTTCTTTTGGCCGGTCGTGACGCCCTCTTTCGTGTCACTGCAATCACCCTGCCCAACTCTTTTCTAGAAACAAGTAGAGAGAGGAGTTTTTCCCCAATTCCATTTTCAGTGTGCCCAATTGTCCTAAACTCAATAACCCTTTCTCTACACGGCTACACCCGTGACAATCTGTTACACACTTCATTTTTCATCAAAATTTAAAAATCTCATGATGACGCAAGTAAAGAATAAAAATAAACCGCCAGAACTGAGATAAGAGTAACGTTTTTGGGTTCACAAAAAATAGCATACCAGATATGTATTGCGTAATTGTGGTCCAGGAAGGAAGCTTGAAACAGAAGCACATCTACCGCATAGGGCGAGTCAATTCAATTGTCATGTTCCATGTAAATTCGCATGATTCGGTTCCTTTTTTTATGGCACCAAAACCAGGGATTAGTTAGTTCCTTCAATAATACTTTAACTTACTTTTAGGTCAAATGAAACTCAGTCCACATAAACTGATAAATGAAAACTAGGTCCTGCAATTGCAATTTCAATTTTTGTTTACAAAAAATAGTTAAGGAATCTAACTTCTTTTGTATGTATTATATATTTTTAATTATACTCCTAGCATGTTAAATTAAAAAAAACATTAAAAAAAAAAACGAAAGAAGAAAAAATGCGTCGTCGAATACGACAGTTTGACTAATACTGATGTGGGATGAGAAGTGACAAGGTTAGAAGCCGTTGATGTTGGCGTTGGGTTGATCGAACGGTTCTTGATGGAATTCGAGGCAAGATTTTTCTTCATCGCCAACAACCCCAAGCGAATACACAACATCTTCCCTGGTCCACCCCGCACGCAGCAAAACCAGAGAGAGCACTCTCACGTGCCACGCAATGGCCTCTTTGTCCTTCAATTTCAACTCGTTCTTCGTCTTCTCTTCCACCGTCATCATCTCCCGTATCTCCTCCTCCGTCCACCCTCCCTCTCTCAATTTCCACACCATCCTATCCAAGCACCCCCCGAGCTCCCCCTTCGCGCCGCCCCACCACCACCACCTCCCGCACTTAGCCTCCGCCAGCTCCGACCAAAACCTCACCCTCCTCGCCGCCGTCGCCGCCCACACCGGCTCATCCGTTTCCCGCCCCAGAAGCTCCCGGAAAAACCCCGACACGTCGAAGCTCAGCAAAGAGACATCCCCGTTGTCGTCCACGTAGAACACGGGGTTCCCAGCAGCATCAGGGGAGGAGGGAATGTAGCAATGCCGGTAAATCGGGACGAGGCGCGGTGCATCGTTTAACAGCCGCCGAATGACCAGGGTCGGGTCGGGCGGCTTGGGGCCCCACGAGGGGTGCCAGAAGCGCGTGTTGGAGACGCGACGCAGAATGAAGGAGGCAGGGAGGTTGAAGAGAATTTGGAGTTGTTGCGTTGAAGAGGAACGCCAATTAGGGAAGCCCTGTGATATGGGCAGCCCTTGTTGGAGGATCGCGCGAAGGTCCGGTGGGAAGGAGAATTTCAATTTGGATTCTAGGTTTCGGAGTTCTATGTCGGAGAGTCCTTCGTCGATTACAACGTTTGAGGATTTTAGGTGGTTAAGGAGGTTGCTGGCGTACGCTGCGAATGAGAAACATATTCGTTTGGGCCTCGGAGGTTTCCAATTTTCTTTCTCATCCTCCTCTCTCTCTTTAACTGTCGCCATTTTTCAGAGTATGAAAATTGGTGTTTGCAAATTTGGGGAATCAAATCACAATGGCCATCACTAATTGTGTTACGTGCTCCTTTTACCTAGTCATCACACTCTGTTTTCTGTTTCCAAGACTCATTACATGGAGAAATATAGACAGAGAGAAAGTTTGTTTGACTTTTATACATTTTTTAAAAAAATAAAACAAAATAAAAATTACACGGTGTTATTTTGTTGTGGTTAACCTAGTTGTATTATGAATTATTAGGAACTCTATCTCTATCCATCTCAGACTCATTATATATGGAGCTGTAACGTAGTGATGTTGTCACTCACCCACGTGTAATTCTGTGATGCCATTTAATATTTTCTTTTTTATTTTCTTTGTGAATTCTTATTAGCTTATCCCTTGCCAGTTTTTCATTTCTGAATTAACCCTACATCTGGCCATAAGGTAAGAGTGCTTGTATAGAAAGGACCATAAACCATTTAATATAATGTCCATCCATGGCTTTTTAATATTAAATAATAAATTATTGTTATCCTATTGATAATCAATGGATTTGTATGGTTGGGGGGAAGGAGCAGATTTGGATTTGCTAATGTACCTTACTTAAATGGATGGTATTCCAATGCAATTTACATGTTGGATTAATTATTATTATTTCAACAATAAAGTCATAAATTTCAATTCAATTCCTACCATATTCCACCATAAAGTCCGGATCACAAAATTTTATGTTCTAAATATAGATAAATTAGTTTTTGAACTTGGGCGATGCAAGGCTTTTTTGGAAACGAGATTAATATTTCTTAATAAAATTAAATTTTAAAGCATGTAAAAAAATAATTTTATGTACTATATTTGAATTAGAATGATAATAATAACATCATAAAGTAATTAATAATAAAAAAACATCATAAAGTTGTACATATTAATCTAAACTTTTTTTTTCCTTAATGCTTTGAAACATGTAATATATAGACTTTGAGGCAGATTGAACAAAATAAATGTTCTGTGTGAACAAATCATTATATATTAGTTGCAATAAATAATTCAATAATTTTCTAACCTAAATCATTTAACTTTCCAAATAAATAAATTCTAAATAATAAGTGATAGTCATTACATATGTTTATCACAAAACTACAACAATAATTAATATTGATTTTGAACTAAAATTAAACGTATTGCATTTAAAATTTAAGAAAGAGTTATTACACTTTACTATCATACATAATGAAAGTAGATTATTCAACAATTTTTTGTTTGATAAAACAGTGATGTACAGTATTTCCTAAAAGAACAATAAAAGAGCAGCAATAAAAGAATCAATATATATTTTCAAAATTTTTAAAAATTGGAAGACAATATTGAATAACAAGAAAACAAATCCATTTGCATATTTTCTACTAATGTTTTACCTATAACGATTGTAGTAAAAATGTTATTTTTTTTCCGTGTCGTTCACTTATAAACTTGTTCCATTAAAAAGATTATTTGTTATAAGCATTATAAGAATAAGTACTTTCAATTTAAGTGCATGATTGAAAATTCCTAAACATTTAGTGTAATTCAAAAACCCCTTATTATCAACTATTTACTTTGAATTTTTATAGTCTTCATTTGATCAGCAAAGTGTTTCTGAATGTAAATAAGTTATTTCTTTCCAGAATATTAAAGATAAAATCAAATCAATTATTTTACAAATTTAATTATAGGACAAAATATTCTTTCATCATCAAAGACATTACAAGACATCATATTATGCAAAAAAAAAAATAAAGGATAGTCAAACTCAACAAATGAAAGGAAAGGTGATTTATTATTTTTAATTAAAAGATATTATAATAGGTCAATATTGTATTCATCATCTTCATTTAAATTCATATCTCCATCTATAATGTTGGGAATCTAATAAACAAAATATTGAGATATTTTATATTTTTATTTATTTTTGCAATGTTTAATCTTATATTTTGTGAAAGCTTAAAAATTTTGTATTTTTTCTATAATTTATTGATGGATTGACTGCATCATATATTGATCCTTTTTTGACGACACGCAAGTTTGGCTGAAATCATCTTGCAAAACAACAAATTTATCGACAAACGATCTTTCACTATTGTCTTGATTTACAACTTTTATAATACATTTCAAGTTTGATAAAATGCTTCAAAACATAAATTATTCGTCATCGGTGTTTTATCTCATATAATTATATTGATTTTCATCAAAAGCCTAACTTGAGGACTTTCTTGAAATATATGTTGGAAGTTGATTCCTCATTTATTAACAATGGCGTGTAAAGTATAGAATGAGTTCTCTTTTCTCCATAAAATAAATAATAAGCAATTTTGGCTTGAAGCTACATTTAAAATAATCATTTCCTTAAAATTGATAGTAGATGAATGAGTTTTCCACATAAATGTCTATCATATACCATTGTAACCATATCAAGAACATCCTTCTACTCCTTATTATTGTTGCAATGATTTTCATACACATATAGTTGCTTGTCAGTAAACAATTACAAAATGACACATATGCTTTTGTGTCATGTCTTTTTTTATATACTTCAACTGAATAAAAACCTATTTTAGAATTTGAACAATTTGAAACATTAAGGGGTTGGGTAGAGAATTATAGTCTTTTAAAAACCTATCATTTGACATTAATAATTTGTGTACTTGTAAAAAACAGATATTACTTCTTTAATATGAAGATTTACACAACAAACTTTCATGATATAAACATAATTATATAATTAAACTCAATTTTAAATAATTAATAAATTTAATACTTAATATATTGAAGTCCTTTCTTTTGTGATATAAAATGTTATTTGACCACAACTTTCTAGGAAAATTTAAAATGACACATATGTTAATGACTAATAATGTATCTCATAACCTTTTCAATTCTTTTTCAGAAACATACTTCTTTGACTGTCTTACTGGATTATATTCCAACTGACATGTGTTTTGTTGAGGTGTCTAAATGAACTTGTTCAAAAATTCAATATAGAAGTTCTTTTCCACCATAGTTTTTATTATCCTCAAACCAAGCTAAACACATTTTATTTATATATTGGTGATTGTGAAGAAGACATGAATTTTATCATCATCTTTAAACAAAAATGATTGTTGCCATAAGAAATGAAATGTTAATATTTGAATAGAAAGTCATATATTATAAATGTCAAAATAACAAATAGTTTCAAATTGACTTACACGGTTAAGTATCTAGGGTCATATATATCTTTATTTCATTAACAATGGATGTTTATGTAAAGTTTGTAGAAGTAGCACTAATTTTGATTTGTGACTCTACCCAAACCTTTCTTGACATATTTAAACAAATACTTGTTAAATTAGACTTGTTGCAATATTTTGTATTAACGTGAATTTTATACCTAGTTAAAAGAAGGGAATTATAAGGAACCACACTACTATTAATAAAAATTATTTTTGCTAAATATAATTAAAAGATATAATTGGTTTAAGTATAAAATAAATTTATAAAAAAATATCATAGTTATCTTATATATTATTCAATTTTTTTATATAATTAAATTTGTAAATTTGCATATTAAGTGTTGTATACATAATTTCTAAGTGGTCAAAAAAAATATTGCATGCGTAACTAACGAAACCATATAAAAAATATGAACATTATATAAAAATACAATAATATTTTGAGTTCTAATACATTTTTAATCATGATTTTAATATATATAACTTGAAGTCGATCTTATACCCATAAACAAATTATAAATTTTAATTATAGGAAAAAGATAAATATTTAGAATAAGTTATTTCATAAATGAATGAATATTAATAATGTAGATAACGATTTTAGAATATAATTATGTTTTCTTTTTTTTAAACCAACAATTGAAAATTTTAAATAAGGATAAATGTAAAGAATATTTAGTTGATCATAAAAGAGATTAAATTCTAATGTGAAATAATCTCATATTATTGGTCTTAGTCTTGTTCCACTTGATTAAGGTTTTCAGAGAAATTTTAATAAAAAGTATCTATTTTTCATTAAAAATATTAAATTATGTCAAAAAGATTGTTTAATGTTTAAATGCATCACTAAAAAAATCATGTAACAAAAAAGTGTTAGTAGCAGATTTAGCCCTTGCAATTTGATCCGAATAATAAACCAAATGTGTCTTTTTGTAGATAGGATCATTAATAAATTTTGCATGTTTTTGTGTGGAGTAATTGCAATTTAACCGTATTTTAATGAAGTCATTGATGACTATATACTTTTTTAATGAAAATACTTAGTATATTGTTTAAGTGTGTTTGTCAGGCTTAACAATGGAACAATTTATTTCCCGTGTTATTTTTTTATTTTTTATTTTTTTAAATGATACTTGTGTTATTTTTAATTACAAAGGAAAAACAAATTTCCGTTGTGCTATAGATTTACATTTTTTAGAAAAATTTATACAGAAAAACTTCTTTCCATTAAAAAGCATAAAGACGATTCTATGTTCAATTAAATTTAATCAATGAAAACATGTTTTTACAGGTATTTTTAAATAAATACTATTTATCTTTTCACTTTGATCGGAAGTTTAAAAAGTAATTCTTGGGTGTCAATTGAAAGCCCAATATTTTTCGTGGATTCCTTATGCTTCCTCTTATTGAATGTAATTCTTAAATTTTAAACTTCCCAATCGCCAATGAAAATTGTATTTTCTTAGTTTTTTTTAAAAGACAACATAAAATAAAACAAGTAAAGAAACGCTATGATATTTTATACAACTATTAATAAAAAGGGAAACACATCTTATTAAGTAAAGTAAAGAAGATAATTTGTTCCAGGCTTAGTTACTTTTCCAGTCTATTATTTGTTTATTTTATTTAATTTGATCTTGTTACTAATAAATTGTTCAATCAAATTCTTCAACTTTCAAGAACATAATAACTTGACCATTTACAACTATAGGAAATACAAAGACAAGAAAAGAGAAAATAGAATTCAATACCAGATACCTAATCCTCCCTCTCATGTATTATTTAACTACTTTGTCAGCTTACACATAATCTTTCATGCGCTGAATTTGTTATCATCATCCTTCTACTTTTTCAATTGTCCAAGTTGTCACCCATCCACTATTCTTAACAAAAGTATTCCCTTGTCCATTCATTTTCTGAATTACCCTTGTTCTAAGAGCACCATTCATTTTCTGAATTACTCTTGTTCTAAGAGCACCAAATATAATGATACTAGATCATTAGGGTAGAAAGAAAAAACAAACTATCACACACAAATGGAATAATCTCTGTACATTTTTGTATTGATGAAAGAAGTAAGTCAAAAGAGAAATGCTATGCAGCAGCAATAGCACGAAAGAAAACACCTCCCTCCCTCATCCACTATATAACAACTACTTTTTTTACTCCCACATAATCCTTTATAAGTGAATTAACCATCCTCTTCCTTCCACTTTTTTCCCGGTTGTTGCTGCTCCCATCTTTAACATCATTCAAGATGTTCACCTTGTTTTCCTGCTGTGCCATTGAACTGGTGGAACGAGTAGTCATTCTTTTATTTTCAGCCTTTTTAAGAATAACTTTTTCGAAGATGGGTGGTCTAACTTTTTCAAACTGTGATTTATTCTTTGACAAAGAGTTACACATTGCAGGCTTTTTACCAACAGCACCGAGGTGAGACTTGTTTAATGCATCTGCTAACTCCAACGATTGTTTAGGCCTCCCTCTCTTCTTCAAAGGTTCAGTTGTTCCAGCAGGCATTGTTCCAATAACTTGTTTAGGGGCCACTTCTTCTTTCTGTTTGAATGAAGACACTTCTTCTTCAACCTTCTTCAGCCTATCCTTGTAATCAGAAACTTCAGCTTGCAATTTTTTTATCACACTGCACAGCTGGACATTCTCCGCTCTCTGTATAAGAAACAAAGTTTGTTCATGTCTGTAGTCAAGACTCAAGGCACCAGAAGTCATAATGATCACAATTTGAGTGTACCTGAGCTTCCCAGAGTTGTTGGTGCTTCTGAGAAAGTTCTGATAGCTGTCGGATTGTCCCTATTTGCGAAGAATGCTCTCCAGAAGCCAAGCAATCTGGCACCTTTGAAGTTGCTGAAGAAATGTCAAGTACACCAGGAAAACTATGAACATAAGGGTGCTGCATCTGGTACAACTGAGCCCTGTAAGAAGATGGATCCCAAGAACCTGAAAACAACATATCAAACTTTATGTTATTGCTAAAATTACGGTTAGTACACCCAAACTGTTGCTGGCATTGACAATGAAGGAAGCACACACACTTCAAAAGCAAAATATTGGTCATGTTGGGACTGATCAATGTTGAACAATTCAATAATTGCCTGTACAATTTTTTTACTTTCATTTGTTAAACTTTTAAACTAAATCAGATGACAATACCACAATAATTATACAAATCATAGTATAGTATTTATAATGTCTAGATGTATACATGGACTCATGCTCTTTATCATATTGTTTTATGCCATTGTATTTGTAAAGATTGTTATATTCTTGCTTTCCAGCTGACAATAATATAGAAGACTATGAACTATCAACTAGTAAAACTCACCGTGCTCAAATACTTACATATATACCAGTTTCAACTCTAAAATAACTGCTACATACATATGAGTATACTTACATGGAAAGACAGGAAATGGATAATGGTAACACATACTAGGAGGTAGTGTCTGTGTTGTTGAGGAAGGTGTTCCTGGAAAGCCCGTATCAGTGGATGGTTGATAGATGGTAATGACATTTGCTCTAAGTAATGGGCCCGTCACGGTGGTGGGTGGATGAGATTGCCAAAAAGGTGATGCTGACTGAACAAATAGGTGTGGATACTGCTGCCATTGATTTAAGGCACCAGGTAGTGATGCTTGGGTGGGGAAGTGCATTGCCAATAACTGTTCTGTGCCATTTTGAACAATTGAAGGCTGTTTTTGCTGATTTGAGTTAGGTGCACTATTAGGTGAAGGTGAGGGACTGCTAATTTTGGCACTCGGAAGACCAGTCAAATTTGGTTGTGCATTCTGTTGCTTAGCCTGTTAATAATCATATTCATTCATCTAAATAAACTAAAAGTAGTATTCAAATAACATAAGTTGCAATATACACATGTTATGTTTCTTCACATCATAGGTATTTGAGGTACTGCTTTGCATGTGATTCCCATTAAGGAGATGACAACCCTAAGATACCCAAGATAGAAGAAAAGAAGATAATACAATTTTTTCTGTTAAAGATATAAAAAGCAAGTAACTTTGTAAAAATAAAAGATCAATCTTTACTTTCTTTGCTTAAAATTCATCATTTCTTCCTTCCAATGACAGATATTAATTTTTAGTCTCAGTTATTTGGTGGCGGCAATAACATATAATATAACTAAGCCATACAAAGCAGGAAGAAAACAAGATGAACAAAAAGATAAAATAAAAAATTCTTCAAAAGAAGCTGACTTTGTAAAGACACAAAAAGATTGATTACTTTGTAGAACTGAGACAGGAGAGTCCCATACCTGAGGTTCATCATTTGCCCGAGATTCTTGATTACAGAAGGAAGCGAGTTTCCCGTCCTTCCTTTTGTTTTCCATAGGCTCTAATAAAAAAATAATAACCTATAACTTACAATGCAAGGATTCCCTGTAGATATGCTTTGGAGACGAAAGCTTTCAGTTTCCTTCAACTTCTGACGGGGAGAACCTGCATGAGTTTTCACAGCCTTTCCTCTCAGGTTCTTTCTCTGTTCTTGTGTTGACTAAAGACTGTGTTTTTATTTGGAAATGTAGAATTCAAGATATTGGGCGAAAGGGGAAACTATTATAGCGATTTCACATACACATAGTGCACAGTTCTAGGAAGAGTGTATTCTGAAAAAGCAACCAGGATAATTGGCAATATGAGAATAACAGGCCAATTTAGTTTGATGGAATATATTATTATCTAATACTAGCATATTATATACTATATGCTCTATACAGACAGAGGTTAAAGCATGTAAAAAAAGACTAAAGACTAGTGTTTTTATTTACCAAACCATGTAAAAAAAAGAAAAAGAATTTACTGTGACTATTCAAGGTTGATTGAATTTTCTGTGTCTTTCTGACCTGCAATGTCACATAGTTCTATTTGCAAATCACCACTGTTGTGCAATTTTATTTTTTTTTATGTATTTATGACAATGGATATTTTTTATTTTATTTTGTAAGTCATGTCTGTGTCATAAGATTTTTTCAGAGATGAGTGAAAGATTTCTTAATAATAAGATTTCTTTTTATTTTAGTTAAAATTGTGTTTTTATGACATAATTTTAATGAAAAGATAAATGTTAAAAAAAATTATATCAAAACCTTGTTTTAATTCAAATCAATAAAGAAATAATTTAATTGAAAACAAGTTCCAATATATTTTGACAGAGGAAGATTAAAAGTCATGACTTTTAATTTATGCACTGCTTTATAATTTATGGTTTCCTTGTAAAGTTTTTTATTTGTTAGTTTGAATTAAAATACCATTTTAATTTAATTTTTCTAGGTAATTACGAATATATACTTTTTACATTTTTACATTGAAATCATATTAAAAGGACACTATTTTATTTTATTTTTTTAGTGAGATATATAATTTTTCTAGGTAATTATGAATATATACTTTTTTTTATATTGAAATCACATTAAAAAGACACTATTTTTATTTTTATTTTACTTTTTTTAGTGAAATAGTCTTGTAAAAATATGATTTTAATTAAAATTAAAAATTTGGATAGATAAAAATTCCCATTCTAATAAATAGTTACAAAAATATTTGCATCCCTGCTTTAACCTCTGTATAGCATATAGTATATAATCTGCTAGTATTATATAATAATATATTCTATCAAATTGGCCTGTTATTCTCATGTTGCCAATTATCCTGGTTGCTTTTTCAGAATACACTTCCTTTGTAGAACCTGTGCACTGTGTGTAAGTGAAATCGCTAGAATAGCTTCCCCTTTTGCCCAATATCTTGAATTCTACATTTACAAATAAAAACACTAGTCTTTAGTCAACACAAGAACAGAGAAAGAACCTGAGAGGAAAGGCTGTGAAAACTCATGCAGGTTCTCCGTGTCAGAAGTTGAAGGAAACTGAAGCTTTCGTCTCCAAAGCATATCTACAGGGAATCCTTGCATTGTAAGTTCTAGGTTATTATTATTTTATTAGAGCCTATGGAAAACAAAAGGAAGGACGGGAAACTCGCTTCCTTCTGTAATCAAGAATCTCGGGCAAATGATGAACCTCAGGTATGGGACTCTCCTATCTCAGTTCTACCAAAGTAATCAATCTTTTTGTGTCTTTACAAAGTCAGCTTCTTATGAAGAATTTTTTATTTTATCTTTTTGTTCATCTTGTTTTCTTCCTGCTTTGTATGGATTAGTTATATTATATGTTATTGCCGCCACCGAATAACAGAGACTAAAAATTAAGGAAAAATAATGAACTTTAAGCAAAGGAAGTAAAGATTGATCTTTTATTTTTACAAAGTTACTTGCTTTTTATATCTTTGACAAAAAAATTTGTATTGTCTTGTTTTCTTCTATCTTGGGTATCTTAGGGTTGTCATCTCCTTAATGGGAATCACATGAAAAGCAGTACCTCAAATACCTATGATGTGAAGAAACATAACATGTGTATATTGCAACTTATGTTATTTGAATACTCCTTTTGAGTTTATTTAGATGAATGAATATGATTATTAACAGACTAAGCAACAGAATGCACAAACAAATTTGACTGGTCTTCCGAGTGCCAAAATTAGCAGTTCCTCACCTTCACCTAACAGTGCACCTAACTCAAATCAGCAAAAACAGCCTTCAATTGTTCAAAATGGCACAGAACAGTTATTGGCAATGCACTTCCCCACCCAAGCATCACTACCTGGTGCCTTAAATCAATGGCAGCAGTATCCACCCCTATTTGCTCAGTCAGCATCACCCTTTTGGCAATCTCATCCACCCACCACCGTGACGGGCCCATTACTTGGAGCAAATGGCACTGCCATCTATCAACCATCCACTGATACCGGCTTTCCAGGAGCACCTTCCTCAAGAACACAGACACTACCTCCTAGTATGTGTTACCATTACCCATTTCCTGTCTTTCCATGTAAGTATACTCATATGTATGTAGCAGTTATTTTAGAGTTGAAACTGATATATATGTAAGTATTTCAGCATGGTGAGTTTTACTAGTTGATAGTTCAGTCTTCTATGTTATTGTCAGCTGAAAAGCAAGAATATAACAATCTTTACAAATACAATGGCATAAAGCAATATGATAAAGAGCATGAGTCCATGTATACATCTAGACATTATAAATACTATACTATGATTTGTATAATTATTGTGGTATTGTCATCTGATTTAGTTTAAAAGTTTAACAAATGAAAGTTAAAAAATTGTACAGGCAATTATTGAATTGTTCAACATTGATCAGTCCCGAACATGACCAATATTTTGCTTTTGAAGTGTGTGTGCTTCCTTCATTGTCAATGCCAGCAACAGTTTGGGTGTACTAACCGTAATTTTAGCAATAACATAAAGTTTGATATGTTGTTTTCAGGTTCTTGGGATCCATCTTCTTACAGGGCTCAGTTGTACCAGATGCAGCACCCTTATGTTCATAGTTTTCCTGGTGTACCTAACATTTCTTCAGCAACTTCAAAGGTGCCAGATTGCTTGGCTTCTGGAGAGCATTCTTCGCAAATAGGGACAATCGGACCGCGATCAGAACTTTCTCAGAAGCACCAACAACTCTGGGAAGCTCAGGTACACTCTAATTGTGATCATTATGACTTCTGGTGCCTTGAGTCTTGACTACAGACATGAACAAACTTTTTTTCTTATACAGAGAGCGGAGAATGTCCAGCTGTGCAGTGTGATAAAAAAATTGCAAGCTGAAGTTTCTGATTACAAGGATAGGCTGAAGAAGCTTGAAGAAGAAGTGTCGTCATTCAAACAGAAAGAAGAAGTGGCTCCTAAACAAGTTATTGGAACAATGCCTGCTGGAACAACTGAACCTTTGAAGAAGAGAGGGAGGCCTAAACAATCGTTGGAGTTAGCAGATGCATTAAACGAGTCTCACCTCGATGCTGTTGGTAAAAAGCCTGCAACGTGTAACTCTTTGTCTCTTTGTCTCAGAATAAATCACAGTTTGAAAAAGTTAGACCACCCATCTTCGAAAAAGTTATTCTTAAAAAGGCAGAAAATAAAGAAATAACTACTCGTTCCACCAGTTCAATGGCACAGCAGGAAAACAAGGTGAACATCTTGAATGATGTTAAAGATGGGAGCAGCAACAACCGGGAAAAAAGTGGAAGGAAGAGGATGGTTAATTCACAAAGGATTATGTGGGAGCTAAAAAAAAGTAGTTGTTATATAGTGGATGAGGGAGGGAGGAGGATAGACTGTGTGGTATTGAATTTTGTTTTCTTCCGTTTTGGCTTTGCATGTGCTATTGCTGCTGCATAGCATTTCTCTTTTGACTTACTTTTACCATCAATACAAAAATGTACAGAGATTATTCCATTTGTGTGTGATAGTTTTTGTCTTTCTACCCTAATGATCTAGCATCATTATATTTGGTGCTCTTAATTAAATCAGAAGGTGAAAATTGTGCTTTATTAATCATGGGCTGGCCCTCTTGAGCATGTTTATGTACCACAAAACAAAAATAAAACCTAAATTTTTTTTATTATTTATTTATTTTGTTTGATTTTATTTCTTTACAAATAAATTTTTTAATTAAGTTCCTCTCTATTTTATAAATGCAATATCTATAGGTATGTTATAATCTCAGTTCTGACAACTAAATTTATAAATTATATTTTGATAATAGTACTATAATAAAGTATTTCTACCTCAATGTTATTCCTACGTAAATACTAATAGGAATTTGAACATTGCTGTAAAAGAACTAGACAATTTATAACTCAATTTACTAGCAAATGTCGATAAAGAAAGTGTTGTAAAACACGATTGAAAATACATTGGAACAAACTTTTGAAGGCCTGAATAATCACTATTTTTTAGGATTTATTCGTGATAAATTGTGTAGGTCCTTCAGAATATAACAGAAATTTTTCTACTAAAAACTAGCAGGCAAGCTCTTTTGAACAAAAATAACCTAGAATATTTTTTAGAGAAGAAGGAAGAGGAGAGGAGGTGTTGTGTTGGTGTGATTTTCGGAGTAGGTGGGAGCTCCTATTTATAGAGAATGGAAATAAGGAGTTGTTGATGAGTGAAGCAGAAGTGGAGCGAACGTGTTGCATGCTCCACAGAGAAAACAACCTTCCAACGTTCAAAAAGTCCATTCCAATGTTCAAAAAGAAACTAACTCCCCACATTCTAAGGCTTCTAGAATCTGTCACAAAAATTTCCTCAAATTTGTGGCTGTTTTAGGGTTTTTGAACGTCTTCAATCTTCTTTTCAGTTTGCAATACCCAGATTTCACAACAAGCTCCCACATATTGCAAAATGTTTAAAGAATAAAGAAAGAAAATAAATTCTGGGTCTCATAAGATGTAATGCATCAGAGCTGGTATAGCAAGCTATATGAACCAGTCCTAGATCGATGAACTTAACAGACAGTGTAGTTGGTATAACAACTTATATTAACCAAGACACTTAGTATGTGTTAGAGGTTTATCAATCACAATACACCCCCACAATTCTTGTTATCGTTGTGTTGCGCCTAATAGACCATGCGCGTGCCCGGTATTCATTAGTGCTCTAGATACCTTGCCAAGATCTCATGCAAGCAGCCCCACTTGACACTCATATAGGTGATTTCGTCAAGTCTATGATGCAAATAATACACCACCCGTAAGGGATATGAAAATCATTAAAAACTTTGTTATAAGCTAAAATTCGTACTCCACATTAATTTTAACGACAAAGTTTACCTTCTCAATAATGCAGTATCTAGCACCTTCATACACCATAGGAATGGACAAATTGATTTTAAATCAATTTTGTGCTAGCAGAACTAACAAGTGACTTGTTTTTACCCATATGAACCTTATTCATGGGATCTCCAATCACAAAGGTTGGGTTTCCATCACTTGTTTGTTTGCAAGTGGCTTGAGTCCCATTCCTCTCGATGTTTCTAAAATCATGTTTCTCCCTAGAGGTTTTGTCAGAGGATCGGCCAAATCCCGTTCTGACTTAACATAATCAATGAAAATTGTTCTCTTCTTTAGCAGTTGTTTTACCAAATTATGTCTCAATTGTAAATGTCTATTATTTTCATTGTAAGTTTTGTTTTTAGTTATAGTTATTGTCGATTGACAATCACAATGTATTGATACAGATGGAGTTGGTTTCATTCCTAATGGAATGTTTGCTAAGAAGTTTTTCAACCACTCAATCACTTTCAGCCATTTCAAGAGCAACAAACTCTGACTCCATTATTGATCTAACAATAATGCTTTGTCTGACTGATCTCCATGTAACTGCACCACCACCAAGTGTAAATACATAACCACTAGTGGATTTTGTCTCATCTGAATCAAAGATCCATTTAGCATCACTATAGCCTTCTAGCAAGCGGAAAATCCACTATATTCAATGACATAATTCATTGTACCTCTTAAATATCTCATAAGTCTTGTAAGTGCATCCCAATGATCCTGACTAGGATATTGAGTATATCTTGAGATAGTAATATACTATCTCCCTTCCTTATGGCTTTAACTCCTAGAATAACACTTGCTTCACCCATGTCTTTCATTTCAAACTTAGATTTAAGAAACAATTTTGTTTTAGAAACTATATCAATACATGTACCAAAAATAAGCATGTCATCCACATGTAAACATATAATGCACATTCTCCATTTTCAGAATTAGTGTACACACATTTATCAACATCATTAATAGAAAAATCATCACATAGTAAAACATTATCAAGGCCATTATTTTGGTGCTTGTTTAAGCCCATACAAAGATTTTAAAAGTTTGCATACCTTTTCTTCTTGGCTGGGAGTCACACATATTTCAGGTTAAGTCATATATATTTTTTCCTCTAGTTCACCATTCAAGAAGGTTGTCTTAACATCCATTTGATGAATAACTAACCTGTGGATAGATGTTAGAGCTAGCAACACTTGAATAGAATAAATTATGGTAACTAGAGCAAAAGTATCAAAATAATATGTTGGGTTTTTGTGAAAACCCTTTTGCTAATAATCTTGCCTTATACTTTTCTAACGATCCATCAAGATGATACTTTTTCTTGAAGATCCACTTACAACCAATAGGTTTTGCTCTTTTAGGCAAATCTACTAAAGTCCAAGCATTATTTTTCTTAATAAAATCAATTTCAGTCCTAATGGCATTGTCTCAATGCTTTGCATCAGAAGCACTAATAGCTTCTGAAAAACTTAATGGTTCATTTCCAACAAAATAAGTATAAAAATTATATCCATAGGAAGTTTCCTTTCTCTATCTTTTACTTCTCCTCAAATCCACACACATTGTATCACTTACAATGTCTATAGGTTGTTCAAAAGTACTAATAACCTTTAAGGGAAAGATATGTTCAAAAAACTCAACATTTTTAGTTTCTACTATAGTATTACATTCAATTATTTCACTATTAAGGACAAGAAACCTATAGGCAGCACTATGTCCAGCACAGCCTAAAAACAAGCAATCAGAAGTTTTAGAACCTATTTTCCTTTTCTTAGGATCAGGTAACATCACTTTAGCTAAACACCCCCACACTCTTAAATATTTAAGATTAGGTTAAAAACCTTTCCACAACTCATAAGGTGTTCTGCCAATTTTCTTATGAGATATTCTATTTTTCAAAAAAACATGTTGTAAGAAGAGCTTCACCCCCAAAGATTGTCAGGAGCATTAGAACTAATGAGTATAGCATTCATCATTTCTTTAAGAGTCGTATTTTTTCTTTCAGCTACTCCATTAGATTCTAGTGAATATGGTAGGGTTACTTCATGAATAATTCCTTCTTTAACACAATAATCATTAAATGAAACATATTCACCACCTCTATCTAATATAATCCTTTTAATTTTCTTATCTCATTGATTTTCAACTTCTGTCTTATAAGAAAGAAACATATCAAAAGCTTCATCTTTATGCTTTATTAAGTACACTTTTGTATATCTTGAATAATCATCTATGAAAGTTTCAAAATAATTTTTACCACCTCTAATCATGGTTTGCTTTAAATCAACAAGATCGGTATGAATTAAACCTAACAACTCAGTTTGACGTTCTACAAAATGACATACTTTCTTTGTAATTTTTGATTCAACACATACATCACATTTCATACTTTGTTTATCATGCATGTTAATTAATCCTAGTTGTTGCAATTTAATAACATACGAAGAATTTACATGTCCTAATTTAGCATGTCAAATATCATAAGAGTCAACAATATAAGCACAAGACATAAATTCAGATTTATTAATAATTTCAGAAATATTGAGTACAAAAAGACCTTGATCACAAAATCTCTTTTCCATAAACACATTATTTTTTGTTATCATAATCTTATTAGATTCGAATGACACTTTGACCCCTACCTTTCCCAATAGCGCTACAGAGATCAAATTAACATTGATTGATGGCACTTGCAGCACATCACTTAAAGCCAAAGTCTTCCTAGATGTGAGCTTTAGAAGAACTTTACCTTTTTCTAAGACAGAAGTAGTCCTAGAATCACCAAGATAAATTTGTTCTTCTCCATTCCCTATACTGGAGTAGGAGGAAAATGCATTTTTGTTTGCACAGATATGTCTAGTAGTCCCAAAGTCTACCACCCATTTGCTCACATTTGTCACAAGGTTCATTTGTGAAATGACCGCATAAATTGTATCTTTCCCTTTGGCTATATTTGCCTTAGGAGGATTGTCACTTTTGACCTTGTGTCTGCACTGAGGTGAATGGTGACCTGGCTTTCCACAAACAAAGCAGATTCCCTTCTTCTTGAAGGTGGTTTTAGGTCTACTGGAACGGAAAAAATTAGATTTATTCTTTTTCTTGTGATCAGATTTTTTTCTCATACCTTTTTGGAGCTGATCTGTCTTCTATCATATTTGCTTTGGTAGATAAGGCCTTAGCTCTTGCAGCAGTACACTCCTTCCGGTTGGTGTCTGCAGTGATGATGTAAGTGATGAGGTCTGGTAGTGATATATGTTTATGTTTGTGCTTCAACTGTTGTTTGTAGTTTGTCCAGGACTATGAAAGTTTCTCGATCAGAAGTTTCGAAATAAATTCATCGGGTAGAACAATATTCTATGCTTTAATGTCTTCAAATAGCTTGTGATATTCATTGATTTGAATTTTAATATCCTTGACCTCTATCATCTCCCAACGATAGTATTTTCCGATAATGAATCTTTGTCAGACGACATCTTCGACAGTGTATTTGAGGATAAGATAATCCCAGATTTCCTTTGCTTCCTTGTAGGAGCAATACACATTGAACAGATCGTTAGATAATGCACTAAGCATGGTGTGACGACATACCTTATTTGAGTGGATCCAATCTTCAATTTGTTTTGTAGGAGAACTAGTGTCCGGTTTGGACATCGTAAGTGCAGAAGCAACTCTGTACATGTCTAACAGGGTAGACACGCGTTCCTGCCAACGTCGAAAGTTTTGGCATGAGAAAACTTCAATCTTCGAAACATCCAGAAATGGCTTCGCGAAGATGGTTGACGTTCGAAAGCACCGTTTGACATTTTCGATGCAGTGTTGTTATTTTGCACACCGTCAGCCATAAGTCCTTAAGATTATTATAAAAGATGGCTAAAAACACACTAGAACAAACTTCCGGAGACGTGAATAATCACGGATATAACATAAACTTCTCAATTAAAAATTAAAGATCTCCTCTTTTGAGCAAAAATAACCCAAAATATTTTTTAGAAAAGAAAGACTAAAGAGAAGGAAAAAGAAGAGAGGAGGAGAGAAAGTGTTGTGGTGGTGTGATTTTCAGAATAGGTGGTAACCTATTTATAAAGAATGGAAATAAGAGATTCTTGATGAGTGAAGCGAACGTGTTAAGGTTAGTCTTCTCCCACGTTTAAAAAGAAACTAACTCCCCACGTTCTAAGCTTATAGAATCTACCACAAAAATCTCCTCAAATTTGTCGCCGTTTTAAGGTTTTCGAACGTCTTTTCAGTTTGCAATACCCAGATTTCACGTGACATTGAAACATAACAAACTAAATCTATTGAGGTAAACAGTGTCTTAAAGGTAAGCAAAACGGTTCCCCAAACAAAGGCACGATCAATTGGTGCGCATAAACCTTTGAATTCTAACAGAGCCACGATCATATCATTGATGTTGTTTTGTGGTGGACCAGAGCAAGGTCCACCAGATGGACAATCATATGGAGACAATGACATGCAATTAAACAGCGTATGGAAGCAACTTAGAAAGGAAAGTACATAAAAGAACCCCATCACGAAAAACAACCATAAAGAAAAAGCAACAGACTGACATACAAACTTCCTAATCAATACTCATCCCCATCGTCGCCTTCTTCGCCTTCCCCAGGCTCTGCACCGACCTCCTCATAATCCTTCTCAAGGGCAGCCAGATCTTCACGAGCCTCGGAGAACTCACCCTCTTCCATGCCCTCACCAACATACCAGTGCACAAACGCCCTTTTTGCATACATAAGGTCAAATTTGTGATCAATGCGTGAGAAAACCTCAGCAACACTTGTTGAGTTAGAGATCATGCATACTGCCCTCTGCACCTTGGCAAGATCTCCCCCTGGAACAACAGTTGGAGGCTGATAATTGATGCCGCACTTGAACCCAGTGGGACACCAATCAACAAATTGGATAGTGCGCTTGGTCTTAATAGTAGCTACAGCTGCATTAACATCTTTAGGGACCACATCGCCTCTGTACATCAGACAACAGGCCATGTACTTGCCGTGTCGAGGGTCGCACTTGGCCATCATAGAGGACGGCTCAAATGCGCTATTTGTGATCTCTGCAACTGAAAGCTGCTCATGGTATGCTTTCTCCGCCGAAATCACGGGGGCGTAGGATGAAAGCATGAAGTGAATCCTGGGATATGGTACCAGGTTAGTCTGAAACTCAGTAACATCCACATTGAGAGCACCATCAAATCTCAGAGATGCAGTCAGTGATGATATCACCTGAAAATATTATCATATCAAAGTCAGCACACGATGATAAAGCAGAATTTTTACTTCAATTGAAACGTGTGGAACAGACACAAACCTGAGAAACTAAGCGGTTAAGGTTAGTGTATGTGGGTCTCTCAATGTCAAGGGAACGCCTACAAATATCATAAATGGCTTCATTGTCAAGCAGCACAGCGACATCGGTGTGCTCCAAAAGGGAATGAGTGGAAAGGACACTGTTGTAAGGTTCAACAACAGAGGTTGAAACCTGTGGAGAAGGATAGACAGTGAAACCCAGCTTGGATTTCTTGCCGTAATCCACAGAAAGTCTTTCCAAGAGAAGGGAACCAAGACCAGAACCAGTGCCACCACCCACAGCATTGAAAACCAGAAAACCCTGGAGACCAGTGCAGTTGTCCGCAAGCTTTCTGATACGGTCCAAGCAAAGATCAACTATCTCTTTCCCAACTGATTTAAAAGATCACCGTCAGAAAATAAAATGGAAGAGAATGCACAAAACAACTTGTGAAACGCGAGAAAGGGGGAAAGAAACAGTACTAGTGTAATGGCCGCGAGCAAAGTTGTTTGCTGCATCCTCCTTTCCGCTGATGAGCTGCTCAGGATGGAACAATTGGCGGTATGCGCCGGTCCTAACTTCATCAATGACAGTGGGCTCAAGATCTACAAAAACTGCACGAGGCACGTGCTTGCCTGCACCAGTCTCGCTGAAGAAGGTGTTGAAAGCATCGTCACCTCCACCTATCGTCTTATCGCTCGGCATCTGTCCATCAGCCTAAAACACCACACCACAAAACAACGCGAGTAGATTTCAATTTTTTGAATCGAAGATGATTCCTCAGCTATTGCTATTGATCGTGCATGGCAGAATATAATAGATCAAAGTGGATCCACACGCAATGGTCCATAACCAAGAAATTCGAGTTATTAACGAACTAAAAAAACGTAAAAAAGTAACGTGTTATATAAGGAGTTGTTGGATTGGTAATATCGGAAACGGATCTTGAATTTATGAGAAAGGCGAGAGAAAATAAAAGCAGTTGGATTACCTGAATGCCATGCTCGAGGCAATAGAGCTCCCAGCACGCATTTCCGACCTGAATGCCAGCCTGGCCAATATGGATGGAAATGCACTCTCTCATTTTCTCAGAGATGAAAATGGAAGGAACAAGAAGAAGAAACAGGAGAATGCAGAGGTTAGCGTTTATGAAGACGCCACTCCCTCTAGTTTGTGTAAGAATCTCTCGTTTTTCTGGTTGCGTTTCTTTCTTTCTTTTATAGGTGTGGATGGAACCTTCTTGAACTCGGAGAGCGAAAAAGAGTGGGTAAGTGGAGGTTTAAACCTTAACCACGGTTAAGTTCGTTTCTTTTTATGCCACCCACCGGGGGAACGTGAACTCAAACTTTATTGCTTTCCTATTTTACCCTCCTTCTTCCTGTTCACGCGCTCTGTCACTCATCACGCTCCACGTGGATATCTTCTATGCAACGCAAGGTATCCTTCTTTCCAAATTAAGACTCACACTTTTTTTATTACTATTTATTTATTTCGGGTTATACCATTTGAATGGGTTCTAACACATAACGCTCATTGTAACAAAGTCAATTTTTAAATCCAATCACGCTCTTCTGTCTGTATAATACAAATCCGATCGACAAATAGTGCTGCTATTCTTTTCAATTTAATCAAAAGTTTAAATTAAAAAGTATTTAAAAGAAATACGTATAAACATTAAGATATATAAAGATCAATTATAAATATATTTATACACCAACTTATCTCAACGCAAATTGAAGAAAAATTAACCAAAATGTCACAACATTATGTAGCATATAGAATTATTATTACAAGGTTGTAAAATGGAAGAGTTTCCTTTCTCTTACTGGGCGATTTGATGGGCTTGAGTTCTTAATTTTTCCATGTAACATTCAGCCTACGAATTCTTACCCATGTTTGTTTTTATTATTATTTTAACTATATATTACATTTTCTCTCTATTGGACTATTATTATTTTTTTCTATGAAATTGCATCTTATTACCTGTGGAGTCTATAAGTTATAATTTACATTATTAGTAGTTGATAGGCTCTATTTGAATGAAAGGATCATCGTGGTTCATGGCGAATGTTTAAAAATTATGTGATTTTGGTTTAAATAACTGGTGATAATAAATAAGCGATTTGTGGGAGAACATCCCCACTTCTTAGAAGAAATTTGTCACATAACACTTCCAATAATAACAGCTAGACGGAGATGTGGGGGTGGTAATTGATTATCCTATACATAATAATCAATTATACTTAATTTTTTAGAATAATAATAGATTATTTGAAATTTCATAATTGATTACACAAATTTTTTTATATGCATAATCTCGATTACGAGTGTAATATATAATTTATTCTTACCTGATCCGAGTCAAAGTCATTTTCATGATATATCATCAGTCATCGTTTCACTATTGCTGAACTGAATGGAAATACACCTGCAAAAGATTAAAGACTTTCTGATGCTCAAGTCAGTAAGAATAAAAATGTGTTCTTTGATAATCTAAGAGTATGAATATTATGAAATAGATAATACTTCCTCTTCCCATGGTCATATTTATCAGAAAATGTCATTTAAGTGTCATTATAGGCAGTATGATTTCCCATAAAGATATAAGACATTTAGAATCACAAATTGTCGTAACACCCCTCTCTTTGAAATCCTCTCGTTCAGTCAGAGTCAAAGCGGTTTAAGGGTGACCGATATTGGATTGGGCCGTCATCAGCTTGGGTGAACCTGTGCCGGTTATGATGTAGAGATAATTTATTATAGATATATTATTTGTGGCCATAATTGTAAAATAAGTTTTGATCGAATTCAAGAGCGGAGTGGATTGAATTCTTGAAAAATTCATGCAAAAGTACTTTTATAGGATGAGAAATGAAGATTCTTTAAAGAAAGTATTAAAAGATGATATTAAGAAGCAATCAGCAAAGGTTCAAAATTATTCCAAAAACAATAGCAATCACACATAAACAATAAACTGAATACAGATATTCGTTTTGAAAAATCAGTGAGCTATTTAATAGATTATGAAAAAATAATTGCTAGAAAACAATTCAAGAATTCAATTAAAGAAATATTTCAGCTAAGTGTTTAAATGAGTTTTTGTTCAAAAGAATCAATTATTAAACAAAACAAATATGATTTGAAGTTTGCAAATTGAAGTAATTAGAATATCAAGAAAATCTTGTTTTTCTAGAAAATCAAATTGATGAACAGTACCTTCTATGAATTGAAATACAAAACAGTTTTAGAAATACATTGAATAGAATGTTTTAAACGAGTTAACTGATTCAAGAAAACTAAAAGATATTACCAGAATATTTATCAATTAATCCAGTTAATAAAAATTGAAAACAAGAATAACAACAAGAACTATCAAGAAGGGAGCAAGAAAGACCAAGAACATAAGTTTTTATCCGGATTCACCATTTCTGAAGAGCTGCATCCAGTCACTTACTAATTAGCAAGGATTTCCACTAAACAAGATCACACAACATGAGTTCTAGACCAAACTGCACAAGTCTCTATAAAGTCTTTAAGTGATCCATTCATAAGTAATAGTTCTTGAATTTCATTGTATTCTTGATTTCATCAAATTTTCTAACAACTCTTGGTACTAACAATAATTAATTATAGTGTAAAAATAATTATTTATTTATATATTTACTTTTTTATGTAAGGATTGTTATGTAATTACCTTCGTAAAGGTCAATTAATAATTTTATAAATATTTTTTTTTCAAATTTCTTCTAATCTCACCATCTATTTATTAACCAAATAACTTTATTATTTACGCATGCTATTGAAATTTATTCTCTAAATTAAATAAAGTATAACTGAAGTGAGAAAAATAAGTGTCCTACTTGATGAAACCTTTGAAGGTGTGAGACCTTGAATGTGCTTCAGCCATCTAACAAAACCATTGCCCATATTTTTTAGAAGTGCTTGTGAGATGGGCCTTCTCCATCAATACCCACTTGCCTTCACGTCTCAGGAACTGCAACTGCAGCTTTTTGTGGTGGAATCACCCTTGCTTGAAAACCAAGCCTTTGTGTGAGGGAAAGACGAGGAAGAAAGATTCGGCCTTTCTTTAGGGAGGGAAAACAATTTCACCCTATAAAACAAAACATGTTGTCAACACTTACTGCTATTGTCCTGCCGACACTTGCCTCAAATAGCTACTTCAACTCTCCACTGTATACTGTCTGGTATTTATCTTCAATAAATATTCAAACGTCAGTTTTCATTACCAAAACTTGCTTCTATTACAAATTTTCTATTGGAGAACAGACAAAAATCTTTAAATTAAAATCAACATTTTATGTAATTTAAAAAAAAATATTTAAAAGATTTATGTAAGAAATATTTTATAAATTAATGTATTAGTTAATTTTAACCTACGGTAAAACTTATTCTTTTCAATCTCAAAAAAGTTTGTCTTCAGACCATAGCATATTTCTACCAGTGTAATATTATTAGGAAGTTTGAATCAATCAATCATGTTATCTGTGTTATGTAGGTGTGAGTTTTATAATATAATTTGTTTTAAAATATATAAACACAACGTGTTCAGAATATCTGGAATAAGTTTATTTCCATAAAAAATATTTTATATAAGAAAATTTAATGCTGTTTGTATAAATTATTTATTTAATCACAAACAAAATTTATATATGAAATCATATTTTAAATAGACATGAAATGAAAGTTGTTTGAGCTTCAAGTATAGGGAAAGAAACTATAAACTATAAATATACTAGCTACTTTAAACTCAAATCAAAACATATACTTTTATAAACTTACCAACATAGCAGGTGTTTTTTAATCTTGTAACATATACATGCTTTAAGAACCAATACAAACAAATGTGATGATACAATAAAGTATAATGTCAGTAATAACCTTAAATTTAATTGACTTTTAACAACACATCATTAAAATAATGTAATAAGTTTCTACCTATGTTTATTTTAATAGAGTTTTAATTCATTATTAATGTGAAACCTTGTAAAATTACATTAAGTGAAACTAATAGTATATAATATTTATACTAAATTTATTAATTATTATTTACATTAAAATGTTAATATCATGATACCTTATTAGGATTAATACCAAGTCACATATAATATTTACAATAAATTTATTAATTACTATTACATAAAGATAAAATCACATAGATCAATATTAAATAAAATTAAGATCAGGATATCATTTAACAGATACTTTAATATATTTATTATTATTTTCTTGAACATAATTTTCAAAAAATAATATTAGAATGAATTATATATATTGATCATACTAGTGATCCGCCATTATAAAGATTTTTTTAATATGTTTATGCTCCAAAATGGAGAAAATAAAAGAAAAGAAAATAGAGGAGGCAAGGGTGATAATGAAATGGCTGTAGATTTCACTCAACTTATATTTGTTTTTAAGTAAAAATTCATATTTATTTTTGTATTCATATATATTTAATATCAATTTTGTGTTTATATTTGTTTTTAAATTAAAAATTCATACTTATTTTTGTATTTATATATACTAAATACAAATTTTGTATTTCATTTCCATGGAGGCTGGACAATGGATATAGTCAGTATTTATGTTAGTAGCACTGTCTTAAATATCAATTAAATATTTTCCTTTATAAAAGATAAAAATTGTAATAAATAAAATATGATAGTATAAAGTATCGGATTAGAATAAATATTTTTTCTTCTGTTTCAAATATAAAAATTTATATTATAATTATATAAATATTAACATATAATATAAAAATAATGTATAAATCTCATGTAATCATATAATAAAATAATACATCTAATAACGCCATTTGCTATTTACCCATACAGAGTAATTAAATCTCATGAAATCTCATCTCTAGCAAAATTACACAATTTTGGAAGAAAAAAAAAAACAGAGCAGGAAGGCATTTCTTTATAGTACATTATGGTTATGACTTAACTTTCCAATTCACTGCACACTTTTACTTTGATTAAAGAAAGGATTCACAAGCATCATATATACATCAATATTTGCATTTGATAAGTAACTAACACTTACTCCTATAGCCATTAAATCCTTAACAATAAATAAGCTCAAAAGTTCCTCCTATGTAAGACTTCCCGCATACAGAGATATCAGTCGCTTTCACGTGGTGCCAAACTGCACTCCAATGCAAAATTTTGGAAGCTCAACACAGCATCATGGCAGTTTATGGTCCTTCAGCAATTCAACCACCTTTCTCATAGAGGGTCTATTAATCGGAAATGCTGAGGTGCAGAGTAAGGCCACGTTTAAAACCTTCTCAACCTCTTCATAGTCGCAAGAGGTTGGATTCAATCTTGGGTCCACAATCTTTGTCAGACTACAATCTTTACCTCCTCCCATATTGCCACTTCCTCTTTCAGGAGATGGTGATAAAACAATCTCAGTCACCCATTTTACCATATCCTTGTTCTCTCCGAATGAAGAGTCATTTGGCCTCTTCCCGGTGATCAATTCCATCAGCACAACCCCAAAACTATACACATCACTCTTCTCGCTCACTTTCATTGTATAACCATACTCTGCAAAAAATCAGATAGGTAGAGCAGATATTAGCAATTCAGTTTTCCAAAACATTAAAGTGTCACATTCTCTTAGTTTTCTCTACCAAAATTTCTAGTCACATTAAAGTATCAATGAACTTAATTTAAGGTAAATGATCAAATGTTTGATCAAATGATCAACTGACCTGGAGCAATGTAGCCATATGATCCAGCAACCCTAGACATAGCAGCACTCTGGATTGTCTCACGCTGCAATGTCTTAGCGAGGCCAAAGTCTGCGACTCTTGGCACAAACTCATGGTCCAGCAAAATGTTGTTACTCTTCACGTCCCTGTGAATAATTGGCGGCACACAATCATGGTGCAAATAAGCCAGCCCCTGAGCCGCACCCACCGCAATCGCGAACCTTCTAGACCATTCCATCAACTCCTCACACCTTTCCTCACCATGCAACACATCCCCTAAGCTCCCCTTCTCCATGTACTCATACACCAATACCCTAAACTCATCAGCACTGCAACAAAACAACAGTTTCACAATATTCGCATGCCGAATCCTACCCAACGTCTCAATCTCTGCCCTGAACACCAATTCAGTGTCCCGCTTATGAACACCGCCGAACAGCTTCTTCACGGCCACCGTCTGCCCCGTCTTCAGCTTCACCCTATAGACCCGACCCGAACTCCCTGTCCCGATCACGTTCTCCCGGGTTAAGTTCGAAACAATGTCTTCTTCATTGAACCCCACTCTCTGAAACGCGGTTGACATATACGAGCGCTTGGATTTACCGCGCGTCTTGCTTTTCAGGAACCACAACGTGGACCCCACAAGGAGCGAAACGCAGGCAACTAAAACGACAATGGCAAGCAGAGAAAACCGCCTGCGTTTCGAACAAGGAGGTAGGGTTTTGATAACGGCGCTGCACAGACCCGGGTTTCCCTCTAGACTGGACAAGTACATTTGCTGGTTGAAACCTGAAGGAACCTCCCCGTAAAGATTGTTATTAGATACGTTGAACTGGTTTAGTCTGAGGTTCGTCAACTCCACCGGAATCTCCCCCGTTAAAGAATTAACGGCGAGATCAAGGTACGTCAAATCTTGTAAACTGCCAAGTTCCCGCGGGATTGAACCGGAGAATCGGTTAAACGACAGATTCAGCTCTGTCAAATCAGTCCAGAGGACCACGTTACTGGGTATCTCGCCGGTGAACATGTTCTCTTGCATCTTAAGTTTCTGTAACTTTTTCAACCCAGTTATGCACGTGGGAACTTCACCGGTGAAGCGGTTCTTGCTGACGTCAATCTCCAGAAGGTGAGGGAGTTGGCAGATTCGCGTTGGTAATTTGCCAGAAAAAGCGTTAGCAGACAAAATGAGTTTGGTGAGTGCCGTAGAGATGGAAGCAGAGACAGAACCTTGAAACCTGTTGTTGGACATTTCAAGAAACTGAAGCCCAGTAAGCGCCCAAAACGTTGGCGGCACCTGACCTGATAACTGGTTGTTCTGGATTCTGACATACTGAAGTGAACCACACTCCCCGTATTGCTCAGGGAGTGTTCCCGAGAAGCGATTGGCGAACACTATGAGACGCTCGAGCTTGTTTCTCTTGCAGAGGTACTTTGGCAACTCTCCCTCGAAGTCATTCGTTGAGACATCGAATTCCTCTATGTCGGAGTTTTGTCCCAGATCTTGTGGGAGTTTCCCGGTGAAGCTGTTGTTGAAGAGTTTCAGCTGATGCAGGTTGGGGTTTGAAGTTAAACTTTCAGGAATTTGCCCCCCGAGAAGGTTGTCATTTAGGTTGAGAGAATAGAGACGCAAAGAAGCGACTGCGTGTGGTAGTTTTCCTGTGAGAGCATTCTGAGAGATGTCCAAGAGAATTAAACTGCTGAGGTTTCCTAAACCTTGGGGTAATTCACCGGAAAGCTGGTTTTCATATAGTTCAATTTGTTCAACGTTTTTCAGACCTGAAATGCTGTTTGGGATGTTACCAGACAAAGAGTTTTGAGATAAATCCAAGTTTTTGAGCGAGGTGAGGTTCCCGACAGTGGGTGGAATTTCCCCTACGAGGTTAACGCCAGCGAGGAACAGCGTTTGGAGACTAGAGAGGTTTCCTAGTTGGTGAGGTAACGGTCCTGGTTTGAAGGGGTTATAAGCTAGTTCCAAACGAATTAACTCTCTGAGGCTGCCCAAAGAGGGAGGGATCGTTCCGCTCAGAAGGTTTCCGGATAAAACGAGCACTCTCAGACGTGGAATCTGTCCTAAACTACCCGGGATGTCGCCAGTGAAGTTGTTTCTCGAAAGGTCCAACACTCTTAGTTCGGTGAACTCCGGTGGGAATTCCGGCAGGTTTCCAACGAAGAAATTGTCGGAAAGGTTCAAGAGCCGAAGGTGGGAACAGAGGAGGAGGGAGTTGGGGGAGACAGAGTTGGAGAGAAAATTGAATGCGAGAGAAAGGTTTTGGAGGGTGTGAATGCGACAAAAACCGAAGGGGAAGTCGCCGTAGATTCCAGTTTCGGAGAGATCAATGGAGACAAGCGATTGGTTTTGTGCGTCGCAGGTAATGCCGGTCCAGTTGCAGGGGTTGTGGTCTGTGTTTGGTACCCAGTTTTGGAGACTCTTGTTTTTGTCTTGGAGCTGGGTGTTCTTAACCCGAAGTAGAATTCGAGACTCTCTTTGGAGGGAAACCGTTTCGGATAAACCCCTCGAGAACAATGTACATAAAAGTAAAAACAGAAACAATGGCCGAGGCATGTTGAGCAATTTAAAGAGAGCGAAGCAAATGAGAATGCTTAACTTTTGATGGAACTTAAGGATCTTGTTCTTTGGTACGAGTCCCACACCGGCTAGTCCCCTCGTGATAGCTCCTCCTCTTGTTCATGCATGCGTGGAAATGGTGAAAAGTCGGAAGAGGACATGAGTGATGGGAGCTCACGCGGTTCTCTTTGTTGAAGGATTTAAAAGGGTGTCATCTCATGTTTTAGGATTATGAGAAGGAAAGGTGAAGTTGACTGTGGAGTGGGAAAGGGACGTTTGTGTATGAGAGACGTGATTCGCGTTGGCGTATTTTCAAAGTTGTGAGAGAAGTGATAAAAAGGAACTACTTTTACGGTGCATGCCGAACCTGAAGCGGAGAGCATGGGACACTGCCAATGGACAGAGCCATACTTCCACAAAGAAGAATCACTTTTGGGATCGCTTTCTGGTGGATGACACTTTGACACCAGCCAGATATATGATACTGTTCTAGGTTCCTAGTATCACCCAAGAGAGCTCTGTTGTGAAACTTTGGATTTTATTTGGACTAGTTTGGTGTGGATCACATCATTTGAATTGGACACCAATTCTCTTTCCTCTTCTACAGGAATATTGCAACTAAAAAGGCACGATACGAATTATAAGAGTTTCTGAACCTAGAACTCAGACATTCCAAAATCCACAAATTGAATTTGTTCCACCCAACACCTATATTCTATTGTAAGAACTACTAGTGAAACGGGAATAACAGTTATCCACATCCACCTCATTGGGGTGAATTAGGTACAAAGAAGAAAGTGATAACAAAGAAAACAATAAACTAATTAGTAAGTCCTTCCCACTTATTTTGTTACACAGTCGATTCTCATTTTATCATTTAAAAAAAAAAAATCATTCACAGTGCTAGGATATAAACTATTTATTTAATCAAAGATATCACAGTGTGAACTGTGAATGTATCGATAGTTCATTGAACCTCTGAGGTATGTTCTGAGTCACATTAAAAAGGCTAGAAGCTACCAAAATGTTACGAAACAAAACACTACAACCGTTCCCTCAGATGCGTCAAATTAATTAAGAATAGAAATGCTTGATAATTTGGAACGCAGGTAGGTACACTACCACAGTCTTGGGTGTGAGAAATAGTAAAGCCCCACTGCTGAGATGGGAAAATGACAATAACATTACGCATTGTAGTTAAATTTTTAAACATCATAAGATCTATTACAGATTTGAAAATAGAATTTTTAAAATACAAAAGTTAATGTTTGGGAAGAATGTGTAGCTCCTGGCTCTGCGTCGCCGTGAAGAATCAGCTATTTGGTACAAGACAGGAGTTGTCTTCCACCTCCCCCTTACAATGTTGTTCCCGATAGTCATTGTAAATAAAGAAATACTAGTAATTAATGAAACTCACTTCTTCCCATTCCACTTATAGTTCGAATTATGCCACTATTTTATGCTTTAAAACAGCAATTAAATAAAGTTAGACTAACGCAATGACTAATGTACTGATAAAAAAGAGCAATGACCAATGACACAAGCAATTAGTGGAGTCTCATCCAAACAAAATGTGCCACGGTTTAGTTGTTAGCCAAGAAATTACTACAAGCATGCATAAGAACTTAAGCAGCTCTCGTGATGGACCCTTTGGCAGCAAATACAGCATCACAAAATAATGAACCGTATAATAAATGCACTTGCTGACTCCACAGTTGTACTGCTGAATATTGTCACCTTGTCAGTGCAATTCCTATTAATCTTGATAGGGTGACAGTGACCTTTGCAAGTTGGCAAAAGAATTAGTTGTGAGTCGTCATAAAACATCATTTGGTCATTGAAATAGAAAAAAAGATACCTCTATTTACGCGTCATGAAGCGGTAGATTCATGGCCATTTATCATAGTGTCATGGACTTCTTAGTTACTGGCTTTGGGAGAGAGGCACTACCAAGCATTTGTAAGCATATGGCATATCTAATGTTATATATTTAGTATAAAATAACTTGTAATTGAAACAAAAAGGTCAAATTAGTTGAGCTACTTCAGCTTTGTGGTTTATAATTAGAGACAATGGCTATTAGATTCCCTGTTGCCACATCTATATAGAATCATACGTATAAGCGACAAGAAATGACATGCTAATCTTCTGTTTATGGTATAGCTTTTTTGACTCGGTTAACGAAGATTGGGAATATTATTGTCTATTAGTCATTGGATTAAGTTCCTTAATTAACCTCTCTTAATGGAAATGGCTTTTAGCACTTGAACTTTTCTAGAGCTGTGTTATGTATGTCATGTTTCGACGTTGAAACAAAAGCTACACATGTTGACCTGTAATGACTTGTGTTCAATCGCATAAATACCAAAATCTTAAATATTCGCTCAAACAATATCCACTGAAAATGTTTTCTGACTCGGGTACACTAATTTTGATGGATTATATAACCCAAATTGAATATCGGAGAAGGTTAAAAAAAGGCATGGATAAAACATGTGAATAACTCAATTCTGTGTGGATAATAAGCAAAATGATTATCATTCAGTTTCAATGTTTAATTAACATCCTAACTAATTAAATAAGGTACTTGTATTTATAAAAAACTGTATCGTAATTCTAAACCAAAACATTGATTTTACAAGTTCGTGGAGTATTATATTATTTCGAAAACCAAAATTGGATATTGAAAGAGGGAAATGCCGCACCTTTTGACTGTACAGTAACACCATAGGAAAATTATTTTGAGGTTTGAAAATAAAATAAAGCATAAAGAAAACCGCGTTTGGTATACCACTAGTATCACTCGCTTCATTCATATTTGTTATGATGATATACGCTCATTATTCAAGATATACAATATGATATTTGAGATGAAGTATTCTGTGATGCTCAACATTTCAAACTGAACACTGAAGATTCTATGAATTTCTCATACACCATTATGAATTAGCCCAACACAAAGAATGAGTTTTTTTTTTTTTTTATTTCTAACCAGAATATAAAAACGTAAGATTGGGGTTAACTTTAGGATTAACGTCAATAAAACTAAAAAAAAAATACTGGTTAGTGTCATTCTGTGCAACATGAGGGAAGCATAAACAAGATTTGGTTTGATAGATTTACCACATACTTAGGTTTGTGATTATTTAAAGCAGTTGTTGAGGAGTTGGTTGATTTCAAGTATGAGGAGTGCTAGCAAGTAGCACCAGCTTTAACTAAAATTGTTTATTAAAAATTATAAATAGAAAAGTAGATTTATTGAAAAAAAGTATGATTAGTGATCAATTTTAACCAACAATAAAAGGTATGTTCCACAAGAATATATTATTACCATTCTCTCGTATACAAATTCAGCTTCAATAAAGTTCGTTTGTTTTAATAAATGAATAAAATTGATTTTATCTTTAAATTCAATTAAATAAACAAACTCAAGATTTTAAAACTGAAAATGCTTCGTGTGCATTATTTTAATTATCAAAATGTTAACTAATTAATTATATACATATTAAAAAGTTGTCATCAACTAATCAATTAGTATAACTTGACTGATAAATGATTTTATTCTTTGAACATGCGATTAAGAGTTTAATCGTTAACTCCGGATTAAGTAATATCTCAAAATCACTTAAAAGAGTAGTCATTATTATACCATTTTGATCTATTATTTTTCCAATATATATATATATATATATATATATATATATATATATATATATATATAATTATATAATTGGTAAGTTAAAAACACTTTAAAAATATTAGTTTCATAAATAAAAGTTAATCAAATTATAAATTAAATTAATTGAACCAAATAAGTCTGTTCAAGCTTCATAGTTATATAGAAAATCGGGACTTTAAATTTTAGTTTCTGCTATGAGTAAAGTAGTACATGATTTCCAGGTGAATCTTAAGTTTTAAGGCTCAATTAACGTTCCAAGTTATTGCGAGTACAATTCACATCTTTACTGAATTTTAAATACATTAGGAACTTTGATTGAAGAAGTTCCTGGAGTAACAGCAGAACTTGAAAACTGTTACGCCAGAAGAGAAAATGAAGAAGGGATAGACGGCATATTAACACGAAGAAAAACCCTTTGACACAAGCCACAAATCTTCTAGTAGAAAGTTATACCAAACATATATAATACTCAGTGGATTAATAGAAAAAGTTAGAAGAAGATTTAGAATCATTCTAATTAAAAACTCAAACACTATCTGAACCATAAAAATATGTTCATAGGAATAATTGATTCATTGCACCAGATTCCTCCTCCGACAGATGTTTGATGAAAAAAACTCACCATGCTGTAAATCATAATCAGTGGCTATTTTCTTGACAAATAATTAATGGCAGAACCGAAAGTACACAAAAGAAGAACAGGAACAACATGAATCCATTATGAATGAAAAGTTAACCGAAGAAGAAGGATGGTTATGAAGAAATCACAGCCACAATATGAATAATATTGCTAAGCCCACAAAACGAGCATAAGTATCAGAATATCAGATATCCTTATAGATAATGATGATACACGTGCTACCCCAAGTGAAAAAAGTTGGCCTTTTCCATGTGCTTCCCCTCCTCTTCAGAAGAACAAAAGTAGGAGAAAAGAAATTTGGACCAAATTTATTAACTTTTTTTCTATGTTATAAAGGGAACCATAAATCTAAAACTATATATCACTGCCTGGCTCCATCCTGTCTGCCTTTGTGTTTTATCCATCTATCTAGACTAGACGATAAATCTTTATTTTTTTGGAAAATTAAGAAAAAAGAAAGGTGGGAAGAGCAAAGTTACATTGCAATCCTGAGGATTCCAAATTGAGGAGAAATGATACAACCTCGGCTCTTGTCGGCGCAGCATGAGAAGGTGAAAATGTTAGCTTATGTTGTTGGTGGTTGTGTGTTGAGGAAGAGAAAGAAAAGGAAGTGTGCAAAAGCTTTGTTCTTCTCTTCATTATTGTTGTGTCTGAGAGAGAAGGAAAAGAAGCATGGGATAGAATAGGATAGGAAGAGAATGGTATATAAGAGAAGAGAGGAGAAGAGAAGTGTGTTTTGTCTTGTCCGTGCGGCAAAGCAAATGCGTTTTTCGGCCGGTGACGGGCCTTTTTCGGCTTACGCTTTGTCCCCTTTTTTTTCGTAAGACACAAAACTCTCCTTTTCTCTTTCACATATTACCATATTAATTATTAATTACATTATCTTTTCATTGTGTTGGCGGATTAATGTTCTAGTGTTCGCCATATCGTAAACCATCACATGTGTGCGTATGAGAGAGTGTGGATGCTGACGGATTTTTTAAGCAGTTCTTGGCCGGTTTTGTGCGACAAAAATTGGGTCAAACCCATCCTTCATTTTTGACTATTTAGATTTGTACCAACAACATCTCTTTTCAAACCCTTCTTCCCATGCCACACTTCAGGTTAGAGGGCTGGATACACTCCTCATTAAAACTAATCACAAACCATAACCTAGTTTCTCATCTTTTTCCCCATCATAACTTGTATTCGGATACTAAATTCCGAAAAATTATTCTGTTACCAAAATAACTAAATAAACCACAACATTGAACATCCAATACTACAAGTTTTAAACTCCATACAAAGAAACTCAACTCTTTTTTCAATCCTTAGGGTATTCACCGAAAAAACTGTAAGATATTGCCCCTATAAATATACTACAATCCTAATTTAGGGAGAATAATTTTTCTAGTTTAACTTTGAATTTAAACAAAATTGACATCTGATAACATTCAAAAACTAACTATCATCATTTTTATTAAGAATTCAAGAAAAGTAATGAATGTATTTTTTAGATAGAAACAAAACTTAAAGTATTTTTTAGATAGAAACTTAAAGTTACTTTCATCCAACCATATTTTATTTTTAGATACAAGATTCTATTTATTGAAGCATTTATCTCTATAAGTACAGAAAAACTTAACAAATAAGATATTACATTAAAATATTTGTGTACATTTAATTGTTATCCCTCACACAAAAGTTAAGAATTGAAATCTAAGTTAACTCTTTTGACCTTCTAAAGTGAGAGATTGAGGATTCACTTTTCTCATAAGTTTTCTTCTTGCTCTCTTTGTATGCTTATTCATCATTGTCATTCAAGTATTGTTGTTGAATATGATATCTATGCTTATGAAACATTTAGCTTGCATGGGTTCAACCTCTATAACTTGTATTATTTCACTTATATTTTTATGTTTGTACTTCCAATTTATTTGTCTTTAACATGTGCAAATGTCATCAAACATCTTCAAATTAGTATAATTTGTTGGCTTTCCATTCCATATTATCACGAGAGTCTTAAAATTTAAAATAGACTATAAACATTTGTTTATCAAATAGATAACATTATTTGTTGTTTTTTTCTAAAAGAATTTAGGCTAACTAAATCGTATCATGTGTTACCCGCTCAAAAAGTATTTGATTCATTCTTTCAACAAAATCATTTGATTGAAATATAGTCACTATCTTTAATTAAAAAGTAATATTTTTTATTAATGATTCAAACCTTAATTAATCATTTATTAATTAGTAATAATTTTAATTTTTGAATATATAATTATGATAAATATTTAAACAAAACTTAAAAATCATATTGTAAACCTCCAAATAATAATAAAACTCGTAAAACCCATTAAGAAAAAAAAATCTTTAACAATCCCGTTTACAATTTTTCGTATTTTATCTGATTTTTCCGTGAGTATATATAAATATAAAACTAATATTCAGATTAGATATATGGTAATCAACATAAGCAAGTTTTAAAAGTCACTACTATGATTTGAACACTATTTCCACTGTGACCCACTACTTGTTAGGTATAAATTTATTCGCACATAAATAAACCTATATAGACATTAATCTTTCAGATGAAAGAATAAAAAAATTTAAATATCTCTCCTAATTTTAGAGGAATCCTTTATAAAAATTTGGTTGGTTGTGATCTTTAACAAACGTGGTAATTGTATTTGAAATGTTTGATTAGAGGTGAGTGTCCAGTGTGAATGAGACTATAATCAGATGGGATTTGCATTTACTGAGACGAACTTCGAGAACTTCTGACGCTCACCGTGTTTACTGGGTTGTTTGGTGGAGATTCCAATTTCAACCAAAATTAGGGGCAAAAAATAACACCTTACATTATACTCTTGTATTCTGTGCCTTTGTGTTTGTGGAACTGCAAAATTATTAAAATCATCGAATGGAACGATCAATTAACAAAGTTTTGGCACGTGCGGTCTCCAAAAGTGGTAAAAGGATATGAACGACCATTTTCTTTGACCGAACAAGAGGCGTGATTAGGAATTATTTACAAATTTAACTTTAATCTATCTCAGTTCAAACAAATTAAATTCATGTTTAGAAAAGTTCTCCCCAAAACAAGTTTCCGATATATTTGCACAAGAAAAAAAAAACTATAAATTAGAATTAATTAATTCATAAAAACATTTACATAAAAGGCAAATACAATATTCCTCAACTCAAAACTTTAAATTAACGAGTTTGCACATTATTGTTTATCTTAATTTTTTATCAGCTTCCTACTTATCTTTAATTTCTAACTAATATAATTACTTTTGGTTAAGGAAATATGATGTCCAAGTTGTAATAAATTGCAGGCATATGCTGCTGTTAAATTTGCAGATGCATGTCTTCATGCCCTGAGAGGAGAAAATGAGAATAAATTTTAAAAGTGTATAGTGTTTTCAGAACTATGGGGTGCAGAAGAAAAGCATGGAGGTGCAGGAAGAAGTAATCCTGTCTGCAACTTAGGAAAGCAGACATGGGCCTTACGATTTTATTATACGGACACAGAACAATAATGTTGGGCCATGATACAGGGCTTCACACCATAACATTAGATACAACAAAATTCACAAACTGAACGAAAATAAACTCTAAAGTATTTAACACAAAGTAAAAAAGAAAAAAACATGTACCGTAATTCAAAGTATAAATAACTTTTAATAATTTCACCTTATTCAATAAAATATTCTTAAAATACATTTTACTTAATTTAAATTTATACTTTTAATGACTTCTTTGATTTTTTATGATATCAATTATTTGATTTTTAAAAGGGAAAAAAATCTGAATCAAAACATGTTATTATTAAATTGATTTTTCCTCAATTAGCATGAAAAAGGTAGTTTAAAGGATGAATTTCATTTTGAAATGTGAATGAGAAAATTAAATGAAGTTAACCAAGTCACAGTGTCTTTGAATAAACAGTGTGAAGGAGAAATGAAGAGATGTGATAATCATTATAATAAGTATTGCGGTGTCTGCAATAATAAATGAAGTCAAAGAATAGTAATGAGGTGGAACAACACTAAAAGGTAGATCTTGTGGGCAACCACACAACACAAATAGTCCATAACTCCAGCTACTACTTGGACTTCTCATAATACTTGTACTCTTGCCATCATAAAAAGGGTGTTTCACCACAATGTTGCAATTTAGGTTCTTTATTATCACAATAGTCAGAAAAAATTTGAATGTATGTCAACTTGTCTAAAAATTTGTGTTGTTTAATCAAAAATACATAACCAAAGGCAGCACTTTTGAATGAATCACCACCATTTTTCTTCCAAGAAGAAGAAATGTGAGATGTTTGACCTGATTGTCAAAAATTCCAAATGCAAACTGCTAAATGAGAATCTTAAGAGGGAGAGGTTGGAGAAATACTCAAAACAAACAACTGCCAGAGAAAATGCAGAAGATGACACAAAATTTTCAATTCGTCATGTTTTCTGATATAACTTTTTTAAAATACACTTACTATATAGCCAAATTTATAAAAAAAATCGTAATATTTTATCAGTTTCGTTTTATTCACACTTTTTTACTAAATATATATACTAAAAATGTTAAATTTAAATATAAATAGAGACCAATACCATATATTATGTGAATTTATTTTTTTTATCTAATTTGTGACAGTAAATATTTGTTATTACACAGAATTTCAACATAAAAATGACTGAAATCATATATTTTAAAAGTTAGATAACTAAATCCATTAAGTTAAAAATAAGCAATCAAATTTAAAATTTTTAAATAAAAATATTTTTCCTTAAAAAAATTATTGAAATCATTCATGTCATGGGAGCAACTGTGCGTGTCCAGGCAAATCCATTTCGTGTCTGAGTTTTGATAGATTTTTGGGTAAAGTGGTTTGTCTTTTTGGGACAGATTCATCTCTTCTCTTCCTTCTTTCAATCTTCATCTCTCTTTAACTTTTCATTTTTATTCTTTCCTTTTTTCACTTTCTTCTTTCATTTTTAATTTCAGTTTGTCCGATGAGAATATTTACTTAATATTTTTTATATAAATTTTTTTTCTAAATATTTCTCATATAAATTATTTATTATTTAAATATTTGAAAAATAAGATTAAGATGTTACTAAATTTAATATTATATATATATATATAATAAAATAAATCACAAACTCCTCTTCCATATAATATATCTCTTTTCAAAATATATCTCCAAAACATTAATTTTCAATTTTTTTAAATAATTTGAACTTCGAAGCCTTGTTTTGTGTTGTAACGTGTTGGATTTATCTTGCACATAGGACCACTCACAAAAATTAATGTATAGATTTTGTCCCATGCCGATGGTGTCTCCATTGTGGAGAGCTTCTTTGGTAGAATTCCGTGTTCCAATGCTCAAAATCCATTATGTATTACTTCTTTTTCTTTTCGATCAATTACTTTCTACGGAGAAATTAAACAACATTCTATCTTAAAATTAATATATCATGAAATTAAATATGATGAAAAAAAAAACATTTCATTTCACTTTTTTCGATTGAATATTCAAATTTATTGGCCCACCCCTATTTTAGATTAGACACTTAACCCAAAACTACATTGACAAATTAACCCAAATATAAACAACCAAACTCCTCCTCCCACATGCAATTTAAAAAAAATAAATAAAGAAAAAACTCTTTAAAAATATTACAAAAACCAAATCATGTGCCAAAAAATTACGCAATGCTTGTTCAACCCACAATCCAGCTCGGGAGTCTGAGCTTCAATTTGTCATCGTCTACCGCAAAATCAGTAAAAAAAAATCAATTTTTAAGAGCTTAATTCTAACTTGGTTTTCCTTTTTCCATAAAATGTTTTTAAAACTATTTCAAAAAATATATAATTAATAAATTAAAAATTTTAATTTAATTATTTATACAATAAAAACAATTTTTTTATATTTAATTTGATGAATTAATAAAGTTATTTTATTCAATTTGAACTATATTTTAAATTTATTATTAATAATTATTACTATTAATTTAAATTTATTTTAATATAAAATAAAAAATAAAGTATTGATTTAATAATTTAAATTAATAATAAAAATTTAAATTTAATTGTTATATTAAAATTATTAAATTATTAAATTTATTATTAATAATATAAAATTATTTATTTTTAATTAACTAATCTAAATTTTTTATTATTAATCTAAATTTTTTATTAATTTAATTTGTATTGATCTTTTTTAAGTTTTTTTCATTTAAGTAATATTAAATTAGTTTATTAAAAGATTTTCTTTGAACTCTTATTTGGGTAAGCAGAGTGTATTCTTTTCATTATCTTAGTTTGATATCATAGTATTTATGTCATTGAATATAAGAGTATCATTTCCGGACCTATAACATGGTTTATAAATAGTGTCTCAAAACTTGTGTTACACATTAATGTCATTTACGCATATCTGTTATGGTGAATTCCCATATTAGTGTTTTTTTGTATCAGACTAAATATAAAAATATATTTATAAATATGATTTGAATTAATTATTTTATAAATGTTACTTAACATAAGCAATATATGTTTGATGAATTTATTTTTAAATGACATTGCTGTATTTAGTAGCCAACTTTTCATGAATTTTTATGTTTTTTTAGTATTTAGACACTATTTACAAAATGTACATATATTTCAAGCATGTAAAGAAAAAAAGGATTTAAAGAAGTCACTTTAACCAACTATTTAAATAAAATTTAAATAAAAATTCTATCAACAAAATTTATAAACAAATACAATGTATTAAATTAAAGGACATATTATTTCAAATTTCTATTTAGTGTGACACTCAATAATAATTCATTCCTATAAATTAAATTTTAAAAACTAAGATTAGTAGGTTCAAAAAATAAAGTAGCACAAACTAAATTTCAACTTAGTAGCAAAGTTGAAAAATTCCATGTTTGCATTTTTATGGAATAATTTGGTAATTTTTTTGGAAAATTAATTGGATTGAGTGATTTTTTTTCCAACGACCTGATTCACTGTGTATTATTTTTCTTGATTTCTTTTAAAGGTGTCAGATGATAAGATCATTTACCCATCATAAAATAAACTATTTAAATAAAATTTACCTTTGTTTTATTTTATCATCCAGCTATTTGAATTTTTGATAAATTTTTCATCCTTATGTTAATCCCTCCTCTGAATGTTCAGTCAGACCTAACCAAAGAGCCCCATCTTTAGTACAACCGTGACCCTTTTCCCTCATGCTACACAGTTTATGAACCTTCATCTCGTACATTCCACCGTCGTGGTTTTGGATTCAGACTGAAAAAAGAAAAAAAAAAAAACACATTTTATTTACAATGCGCAACTCATCCCAATGAAATAGGTACTGAAACTTCTTTTGAGTTTGGAAATGGCATAGGGCAAGTGGTGTACAACTTTCAATTCCAGTCTTCTTTTTCCTTGTTATTGCACATGCACCAACGCATGTGATAAAACTGTGCATGCTCCTTATTTCTCTAAATCTAACCTTTTCTGACCTGACTGTACAGAGAAATTGTGGCTCAAAAGATTATTATGGTTGCTAGCAAGGCATCCCAAGCAAAGGTTTGGCCACATACCAAGGTCAATCTCATTAAAAAAAATAACAACACTTTATTGTAAGGTGAAAACTAAATTCAATGGCTACAATTCTCTTGGGATTATATCAAGGCCAGCTACCATTTGTTCCAAGGACTGTGGTCCACAACCAGACTGATGGTGGGTTAACGCTAAGATTTGAACATTCATATAAATAGATCACAGGATATATTTTTTTAGTTATCCCCACCCAACCTCTCTTTTGTTATTTAAAAAGGGAAATTTTTCTATCCTTTTTAACGCCACAAAATCTCGTGCCACTGAGCTAATTTTATCTTTTGGGTAAATGAAAAAGCAAAAGGAAATGATTAATCTGTTAACTTCTTCAAATAAGCTAATCTGATTGCTAGACTTCAGTCACAGCTCAGGCTCGCTAACAGCACAACAACGGCTGCAACATAAAAGTTAAAAGTAGCACTGCATGATGAAGACGATGACTTTATAAGAAAATACCCCCACCAATCCTTCCTACTGTACAAAAACCCTTTAAAAAAATCCAAACACTAACACCTTCAGCTTAAAATAAAAAAAACCCAACCCCAGAAGACAGACAGAAAAGGATAGTAACCGAACATGCTATTGCAAACCAAGGGAACTAAAATGAAACACCCAATAGAGCATTTCAAATGCTCAGAAGATCGGGTGGTGGAGATTGTGAAGGATTTTGATGATCTTTAGAGACTGTGGAGGGAGATTCTAAAGCATTGGATGATGACAAAGAGGATTCTGTCAAGTCTTCCTGTTTAGAAGCAGGTGGCTTTGGAAGCTCTGTCAGCATTTGGACAACTTCACGCATGGTGGGTCTCTCCACAGCCTGTTCTTCGACACATAGCATGGCTACATAGAAAACATGCATCACTTCGTGGAGGGGAACTGACGAAAGCCTAGGATCAAGAACTTTAAGAACTTCTTCCTTGTTAGAGTCCGTCATTTTCCTTGCCCATTGCACAATGTCCACACCGTCACCAAATTCCCCAACTGGTTTCCTGCCTGTTACAAGTTCTAAAAGAACCACGCCGAAACTGTACACGTCGCTTTTTTCATCAACTTTCAATGTGTAGGCATACTCTGCAATGAAACATCAATCAGGAATCATAAACTGAAACGAAGCAGACTAATTTGAAACTATAAGTAGCAACCAAACATGAAACAGCTATCATAAACAAATAAAGTAGGCCACCTTAATTAGAAACTAAGAAAAACAAAGGCAATACGTGAAAAGTGTATGTAGTTCTATATATATGATATTTTGCCCATAACCATCAGTTTTCTGTTGCAATGATTCTCACCTATGACTACAGTATTATCTACTCCATAGGTGAGGGGAGCGGGCTATGGTAAAAAATCAAATTCAAACGGAGCAGAGCTACCTACCATTTACTTTCAGTACTTTGGCTTAGAAATAAATAGACTAAATAAACAAGGAGACCAATCGAGTGATCATTTAGGTATGATACATAATCAAAGTAAAGAAAAACCACATGGCAATGTTAATTAATTTAGAGGCATCACCTGAATATCAACAGTCAACACCTAAACGCGATGGTGAGTAAATGAGTCAAATTCTCAACAATAATTGAAGGTACAAACAGGGCCGGAAAACAAGTTGCCACATCCATGTAGTAAGGCATTAATTATGACAAAATTGAACTGTACCTGGAGCTATGTATCCGTATGAACCAGCAATAGCAGACATGCATTCAGATGTCCCAGAATCTTGCAGGAACTTGGCAAGCCCAAAATCAGCAACATGGGCTTCATGATTAGAATCAAGAAGGATGTTGTTTGACTTCACATCACGGTGAACAATGAGCGGAGAACAATCATGGTGCAGATAGCAAAGCCCTTTGGCAGCCTCCACGGCAATTTTACACCTTACGTCCCAAAGCAAATGACCCCCCTTCTTTCCATGAAGAACCTCACCCAAGCTTCCATTGGGCATGTACTCATAGACCAAAAGGTTAGTCTCATGATTTGAACAGAAACCCAACAATCTAACAATGTGCCTGTGTCGGATTCGTCCAAGTGTCTGAATCTCTGCGTTGAACCCATGGTCGTGGGAAGAGCCTCTACTCATAGCCGGAAGCCTTTTCACAGCAACATGATCCCCGTTAGGCATAGCCCCTTTGTAGACAATGCCTGCACCTCCTTTGCCTATAATATTATCCTCCTTCAAGCAATGCAAAACATCATCAACGGTGAATTCCAAACGTTGGAACGCAGTCAACTTCCATGCACGAGCCTCACTGGCCTTCTTCAATGAACGAGCCTTAAATATTGCCGCCACAGCAAAAGCAATGGAGCATAAAAGCAACCCGACAACAAGTACAAGCTTCATAGAAGACGAGAGTCCTTTAGAATGAGGTTGATGTGCACCGTTGGCAACCCCATCCTTGCAAGCACCTAAATAGGGGCCACAGAGGTCAGGGTTTCCCAAGAAAGACGTGTAGTTGAAGTAGCTGAATTGACCAGTACCGGGCACCAAACCAGACAGATTATTGTACGAAAAATCAACAGAAGTTAAGCTTTGCATCGAGGATATTGAAGAGGGAATGCTACCCACTAAATGATTAGTTGAGAGATTAAGGTAATTCAATATCCTCATTCCAGTAATCTCATTTGGGATCTCTCCTGAGAGCTCGTTGCGGCCAAGGTCTAGAAAAGTCAACAACTTACACTGACCGATCTCAGGTGGAATACGGCCCGAGAACTTGTTGCCACTAAAGTCAATCTTTGAGAGCTGTTGCAGCCTCCCAATCTGAGGAGGGATCCGACCCGAAAACATGTTACCGTCAAGAAGGAGCTTTTGCACGCCGGAGAAGTTACCAATGGAAGGAGGCAAAGCCCCAGAAAGCTGGTTGTTAGAGAGAGTTATCAGACCAAGATCAACAGCTACAGAACCCGCCTCCGGAAACTCTCCAGAGAGATAATTATCCTGAAGCTCAACCTGGGTGAGTTTGGGAAGTCCAAAAATCCCTTTCGGAATGGACCCATTTAGAAAGTTGTTTCCCATTCGAATCCGAGTAAGGGATTCACAACTCCCAAGCGCTTCCGGAATTGGACCGAACAAGAAATTTCCGAGTGTTATCAAAGTCTTGAGAGTGTTCCCAGAACAGAGGTAAGGAGGCAAAACCCCAGTTAATTTGTTAGAAGAAAGATCAACACAGCTCAGTCTCCCGTTCTTGCCTAAACCCTTAGGAATGCTACCTGTGAAGTTGTTTTCCCACAACTGTACCACTTCCAGCGCCGGAAGGTCCGCTATAAACTCCGGTATCGCTCCGTGAAGCTTGTTCCTGAACAGGTTCAGCAGCGTAATATTCTTCAGCTCGCTGAAACTCGCCGGAATCTCGCCGGAGAGCATGTTGTTAGACAAATCCATCGATTTCAGGCTCTTCAGGTTTCCCAGCTCCGGCGTCAGAGGCCCCGACAGATCATTCACCTGAAGGAACAGCGTGTCCAGCTTCAGCAGCTTACTAAGCGCCGGTGTAATCTCGCCGGACAAACCACACTGCGCGGCGTCCAGCCTCACCAGTTCTGACAAGTTCCCGATCTCCGGCGGAATGCCGCCGTCGTAGGTGTTGTAGTAGCCAATGTAGAGCTCCCGGAGGCTGGTTAGGTTCCCGATCTCGGGTGGTATTTTCCCGTCGAGCTCGTTCCCGGAGACAGCGAGATACTCGAGGCGCGGCCACTGTCCGTACTCCGGCGGTATCCGGCCGGAGAAGAAGTTCCCGCCGAGATGCAAATGGCGGAGGTTGCGCATCTGCGCGACGGCCAGAGGGAGTTCGCCGGTCATGTTGTTGTTGTAGAGGTCGAGGACCTCGAGGCTCTGGAGGCGCGAGAGCTCGGGAGGGAAGGTTTGGTTAAAGCCATTGTTGGAGAGGTTGAGGAGGCGGAGGGCAGAGAGGGAGGAGAGCGCGGGAGGGATGGGGCCGGAGAACTTATTGGCGGCGAGCGAGAGATTGGAGAGGAATGGGAGGTGAGCTACGTCGGCGGAGAGAGTCCCGGAGAGGCCGAGTCCGGTGAGGTTGAGAGCGATGACGTGGCGGCGGGCGTCGCATGTGACGCCGCGCCAGGAACAATAAGAGGTGGAGGCGTTCCAGGAAGAGAGAACCGGTGGAGTGGCATCGGTGATGGCTGAGCGAAGAGAGAGAAGAGCTGTGTAATCTGAGAATGGCAGTGAAAGGATTTGAGGAAGATGGAAAAACAGAAATAGAAAGAGAATACTCATTGGGGTATGGAGGAGAAGAGAAGAAAGAGTGTGAAGAAAGAGAAAGAGAAAGAGTGACACCCCCAACTGAAACTCACTTATCTTAAAGAAGAGGGAATTTTGTATGAATCCTAATTCAACCCTTTTTACCTTTTTGAAATAAGGGGAAAAGGAGAAATGGGATTACCCATTAATGATTGAATCACAGCAATGGTGATTGATGGTTGAATCTTGAGTTGTTGGTGCAGAACTGGTGGATGTGGATCACTCCCTCACCAACTCTATCATTCTTTTAATCAACATCATTATTCATTCGATCTCATTTATCCTAACCTTAACTTCTCATGCCAAACCACGTTACTCTTTCTGTTAGGGAAACACATAACCATGTTGTCGTTCTTTTTTTTTAAGTTGTTCTTAAACATTTTGTGTAAATTCCGTCAAACCAAATATTGCACATGTAAATTATCTACAAATAACATTTATGCAAATAATATGGTATTTCTTATTTAAAATACACATCTTTTTAGGTCCATTTTAATGACTCAAAATTATTAGTTAATAAATGTATAATATAAAAAAAAAGTTACAATATATATACATATAGAGATATTTTGTAAAATTTGTAGGAGGCTGATAGTCCCTTACTCTCTTTTATTAAGTTAATAATCTAATTATAGTAAAATAATAAATATATTTAATAAAATATAACAATATTCATTACAAAAAAGAAACTATTTAGATATCATATATCAGTTTTTAGTTATCAAATGAAATAATTGTTAATTGTGACCAAAATAATTTAATTTGGTTATTAAATAATTTAGTAACCAATTAGGTTAGGATAATTGATATCTAACATTAGCTATCAAGGTGTCAGTGACTTATGTTATTAGATTATAAATTGATATCTAATTAAGTTAGAGACTAATTTAGAATTTAATGGTATTGGTCACTAAAACTTTGGTGGTCAATGGTAGATACCAATTATTTTGACTTAATTGGTCACTAAATTCAATCATTATTTTTTTTAGTTATTTAGCAACAAAAATCTAATTTGATAACTATTTTGATCACAATTAGCAACCATTTTATTTGATAGCTAAAAGTTGGTCTTTAAATAATTTTTTTCTAATAATGATTATAATATCAATTGTTTATAATATTAATAGTAGTAATAAGAATTGTGTCTCAGTGTCATTTTTTTATTTTTTAAAAATTTTTGTTTCTGAAATAATTTTTATCTTTTTCAAGATCATATTGTATGTAGACAGCGAAAGATAAAGCAGTATATATTTGACAATTTTTTTTTTGTTTGTAAATTTTTACATTCTCTCATATCTTTCTATTATTTTTTTTAATGTGGTGCATGCATAATTTTACCAAAAGTATGACACGTAAGGTAATAGAAATTAATTTGATACAATTCATTTTAATAACATGATGATTATAAATCAAGGATAATTTGATTTGTCAACTCATAAGAGCATAAGAGTATGAGAGTTGTAGATATTATTTTACAAATTAGTTTTATAATTACGTAACATGTTTTTGGAACATCGGTTTTAGTTAGTAAAAATGAGAAGGAATGATTATATAACGATGATATATTTCTAAAGTGGCATCAAAATAATGTAGCAACTTTGGTAGAATATATAGAATTGAATTTTGAAAGTGCGGAAATTTATGGTGCAACTCATTTAGGAGTTTGGGATTTACTCATAAATATTGTTTTTTTGAAAATTTATTAATTTAATTGTTTTTAGTATTGTTTTGGTTTCTTGTGTTGGAACATATTAATGTTTTGGATTGTTGTTAAGTTTTTATTATACAAAGATTTGGTGGAGTTACAGTGAAATTGAATATCTCTAATAAATCTACTGAATTTGCATAATCTCTAATAAATCTAATTTAGAAGTTTCAACTAATCTTTTTTAGTTTGGATTGGTTTTCTATGCAACCTGGAAGATTATAATTATTAAATATTAGTTTCATTGTTTTGGTTTATTTTTTATGCGCGGGGACATATTATTATTTTAGATATTATTATTTTAGATTGTAATTGTGTTTCCATTATAGGAAAATTTGGTGGAACTAGGGGTGAACTGAATATGTCCAGTCATTCTTAGTTTGAATTAGTTTCATATAAGTTTATGTAAAACAAGTTGTTTTGAGTGTTTCAAATGTGATAGGTGAGTTAAAATTATTAAAATGATTAGTCATTAAATCTGTCTTACTTTGTTGAAATTTATTGTTTTTTTGCATTTTTTTAAGTGAGAGATTTTTTTTTCAATAAAAAAGAAGACAAGACAAATTTACTTCCTCTGTTGAACTTTACTGGTAAACAATAATTATTTATATCAAGTGATTGTTCTCTAACAATTATTGTTTAATCCAAGTGATTTTTCTCCAAAAATGTCAATGGATAGTTCAAACGAACAAATTTTATTGAGAAATTTCTACCAAACACAATTAACTCTTTTTGACTTGTGGTGATTTTATAGACGTTACTATTGTTTCTTAACTTCAATTAAGCAATTTATTTTGATATGCTAAAAAACCTCTATCAATTAGATACCAAGATCAAATATAGTTTATAATTAACTCGTTCGTTGTGATAAAATCCTAGGTAGTTAGAGAGGCAATACTAATATCGATAATCAATATTTTTCTAAAATGTATTTTTTATATATTAATTATCACCATAATCAATATAAAAGTATAGTTTTGAAGTCAATTATAATTTCACGTAAATTTTAAAACAATTATGAAGAATAATTCTGCAATCTTATTTTCTGCAAATGTGAAACCAAAAGGTTGACTGGATTGATTTGAAAGAGAAAGTGCAATTAATTTAGTGTAACTTAGATAGAGTCTTAGATAGAGTCGAAATGACATGATCGATTTTATAAAACATGTGATGCCACGATTTCAGTTCTTACCTTTTTTAGAAAAATAACTTTTTGAAAAACATCATTTTTTGTATTTGTTAATAGATTTGTATTATTATTTTTTTATGAAATTATGTTGTCATTAAAAACTATATTTTGAATATTATTTATTTATTATTGTGATGTTTTTAATTTAAATTTATAAAATTTGATTAATAGCGTTATATTTTATAAATTTTTGGATTTCAAATATTTTAAATCTGGATTGAATTTATTAAATAATGTTGATGACATATTGTTTTTTAGTATAAACTGGTTGAATTTTTTTTAGCATTTCCATAAAATAAATCACTTCATCATCTTCTTAGGTATCTTTATTATTCCTTGAGAACATCTCTATTGTAAGGGTCATACACATGATTATTAGTTAAAATTTGAATTATACATTTTCGTCACAAAAAATTATATGACATAAAAAAAGTCAGAAAAAATAAATTAAAATATGATAAAATAACTCTTGGAAGATAAGCTTGGTAATTTTTGGATAAAAGCCATGCAGATACGTAAAGCATTTTGAAAGGAGTATGCAGGTTAGCCACACCCCCATAATTGTACCAATTTTGTAATTGATCACAGTTTTAATTACTGTTAGCATTGCCAAAATTGAAATTAAGGAAAGTGTACTTGGCTAGTTAGGCATGCCCTCATCGAAATAAGGAACACGAGTAAGCAGAAACCCTTATTCCACTTCTGTACAACGATGATGCCAAAAGGACAGTGCTGGTTTTGACCCACTTCAGCTTTTCTATAATAAGTGGCCCTTTTGTTCTTGTCCTTCTTATCCCATCAGATTCATTATTAGACTCATTATTAAAGAGTATGAACCTCACTTCCGTTTCTCACTCTTCACCACTTGATTCATAATGGCGCCAAAGGTCACGTTACTATTCTTCTTCTGCACCACTGCATGTAAAATCACATTGCACGCGATTACATTACTAAAACCAAAGAAAATTGTCGTAGAAAATTGTAGGGACCCTTTCACCTTTCACTCTCTGTAGTTTAGTTTTCCATATTATTGAGAGTGATAACCAGCTAAGAAAATGTAAAAGAAAAAACTTAGCAAACAAGTCACAGAATTGAGCAAAAATATCCTTATAAGGTTGGATTAGGCCCAGTTTTTTTTTTTTTTTTTTTTAACTTCAAAATTAAATTTTAAGTTAATGATAAAAATTAGAACTTAAAAAAAAAAACAAGTATAATTTTTCTGTCAAAATTCATTAATTTTAAGTTAAAGCTGATATGTTTTTTCCACATAAAAATGTTAATTTATTTAAAACCATTGTTTTATCTGATAAAAACTATATTTATATAAATTGTGTAAAATTAATTTAATGTTTACATAAATTATTCTAATGATAATAAAAATATTACAGAACATGTATTTAATTTAGTATACATGTAAAATGTTGCTTTAATTAATAAAAAAATTAGTAACGATTTACGAATAATATAGACAAACTAAAAACGATATAAATATATTTAATAGATTCTCTACTATATTTGAATATATTATCGAAAGAAATAAATTCAGTAGCTTTGAGAGTGCAAATTGATTATGGGACCACCCTACCTAATCACCTCTGTTCACTTCTCCAAACAAATGCCCTCTAATAGAACTAATTAGACCTGAAATTGAGAATACCTTCAAATCCATCTTATTCTGTAACCCAAACTTCAAAACAAACTCTAATCTATTTTAACATCACTGTCTCTCTAATTCTGAGAAAGAAGTTAATGGTCCCTAGTTCCTACTCTAATCTTTTGTTATGCAACTTTCACACGAACACAATTATTCTCTAAGTCACCAAAATTTCTCCAAACTCACCAATACAAAAGTGTATATTTCATGCCCGTTATTTAACTTTTTTTTTTATTATCACTTTTTCCATATTATTATACGCAAAATACTGAAAAGTCATGCTACTTGTGATGCAAATATGATTTTTATACCCATATAATTAAGTATAAAAATTAACTTATGTAAATTTGATAAAATAAGTAACAATGCTAGAGGTTATTAATAATCGTACATGTTTATTATTACCAATATTTCTATTCCTCTATTTAGGAAAACAAAACACTAACAATTTTAGAATATACGTGAATAAGTTTAACATTGATTTCTAAATCACAAATTATTATATTGTGAATAACTTGAAAGATTTAAAAAGAATCTAATGATCTAATTACTTTGAATATTATTGATGATTTCACATATTTCATTAGCTAATCTGACTCCGTCAATATTAGTTTGATATAAAAGGATATAAAAGAGATCTAAATATTATTTTCAAGCTAACTTTTAATCACGTAATATATTTAAAATTGTGAAATAGATTTCCGAATAATAGTTCTCCATATATAACTTTTCCAATTACATATTCAATGCCAGAATGTATTTCAAAGAGCCTTGATTTTGTGATAATGCAAAGATAACTTTTAGACCTATATTAAATTTTGTAAATGGGTAAAGTAAGTAAATTATTCAAATATACTTGAGATATTTTTAAAACGCAAATAATTTTTTATTAATTTTAAACATAAAAATACGTTTGTCAACTGAAATTAGTGCAATAAAAATAATAAAAAACTATATATTTTAAAATTTTCCGTGTGCACATAATATATTTTAAATTTTTATTACACCTTTTTTAAGTGAATTGAAGTATAGAATTAAAGATTAAGTTAAATGGGAATTTTAACGAGAAATAATTGGTATGAGATAGTATGAATGGAGTTAGGACCTGTGATTGAGAAACGAGAATGTTAGTTGACAACGAAGAGAATAGTGAACCTTGCAAATGCGTGTTTCTTTCGTTTTGAACCGAACAATTTCTGTTTATCCGTTTTCCTACATGCTAAGGTTGAGCAATTCCTATCACCCAACAAAATTCACTTGCTTTTTGTTCACAAATTTTGAACTGATTATTAATTAATTGTTCGTTTGAGGGAAATTGACGTGAAAGAAATAGAAACCTTTAGAGTAGTTATGATAGAGATATTATCTTTTTATTGTTTATTTGAGAGAGGAATAGAAGTAACAATCTTATCGACGTGGACTTGCCTGATTTGAATCCAGCCTTCCCTTTTCCCTTTCTTCATGGCTTTAAGCTAAATTATGCCCTAGCAAGATGCTTAATTATCTTGGGGCAAGCAAAGTATGTACCATTATGCATAATGCATACCCTCTAAAGAGTCGAAGCCTGATCTGACATGAAGCAATGAGAATGACATTGGTATGGGATTTATGCTTCTGTGTTTGCAGTAGGAAAATCCACTTAAATGTTCAATGTTTATATTAATTAACGTAATGTAACTACTTAATGTATCTCTGAAATAATTAAGGTTAGTTTTTTGTAGTTCGGATCTATCACATGGTGGTGTTGTGTTGCGGCAGTGAACAACTAGGGTTATGGAGAGGCGTTGTCTGCATGTGTGCCTCAATCTGTGGGATTAAAAACCCTCTAGGGATTCTGTCCTTCTGCCAACTCCTATGTACAGAAGAGTGTGCATGATCATGATTGAGGTGATACGAGGACTGCTTTGTTCTTTCTTCAAAATCTATAAGCTCAAGTCCCTTTCAATTTTGTCTTGCCTCTCCGTGACAACTTTTGTTTGCTTAGCCACATTTGCACTAGTATATTACCAGTGTTCCAATCCTCACATTCCTATCTGCTTTTACAATTTTTCCTTTTACGTGATTTTAAATTTGAATTGTGGGTGTCTTGATTCAAAGATTACAAAACTCAAATAGAACAAAAAAATGTTGGAAACAAAAAATTAATAATGTTATTAGATTGGATTGGTTTTTGATTCTAATTAAAGTTAATTTATTTCCATACCAATTAAACTTCTATAAATACCTTTTTTTTTTTTACAAAAATAGTGTATCTGTAATTGAATAAACATATAATATATTTACTGGTTATAAAATTATAACATTAGTTTTATTTAGTTTATATTTTATAATTTTGTTCTATAAATTATAGATTGTATTAATGTATTTTTGAATTTATTGATTCAGGGTTAATTTTAAAATATTTCTTAGATTACATCTTCTAGTGTAACACGACACTGTAAATTAACTAGTAGATCGTGAAGGGACTCAGTGCAAATAAAACCCAGCCCATCTGAATAACTTTTTCTACTGTATCGCTTCTTTCTGCACCTCTAATCATTTTTTCGGACATTTCCAAATTTTTCTAATATGTTCAAAATGCTTTCAAAAGAATGCTGTAAGAATTGAAATATCCTTAAATTCTAAATCTCTCTACTCGCCTCGCCTATGCTCATTTCACTCTCCTATTGTGCCATCTCTAAGCAGTTCTAGTATTTTATTTTACACTTTTTTAACGAGTTTTATTCCATCATTGTCATATTTGACAATCATTTAAAGTACGTATAATGTAACGAAGGATTTGTAAAATTTTTGGGAGGATTTCATTTAGTTATAATTTAGAGTTGGTTATTTTTCATATAAAATGAGTTATAAAATGAAATGTTTCTAAATTATTTTTCAGATCTAGAGAACAGTTTGTAATTCATTTTCTCATAAAAACTAACTTGCAAACTTACCTCTTCAACAGGGATGTAATAATAGTACAATGACACCTTCTCTCACTCATAAATGGAGAAAAAAAATTCTATGTAGAAAGTGTTGCACAATTTCTTTTTAACAAGCGAAAAATAAAATTAATAGAAACACTTAAAAGATGTTCAAACTTTAATAAAAAATATAATTCAAAAATCACTATTTTAGATTCAAATTCTACACACATAAATATCCAACCAAAGTAAAAAAATGTAAATACATGTAATGTATCTATCTTACAGCCAAAATTTTATCCATGATTACTAAATGATAAAAGAAGAAGAGGCGATAGAGAAAAAAAAAAGATAAATATGTAAATATAAATATAACCAAAAATATTTTTGTCTTTTCATAAAACCTATGGATGCAGTTGAGTTTTATGGGAGTGTAGAATGCAAAATCCTGACATTTATTATTAAGTAAGTTTAACGACATATATATTTTGACTAAAGAAAACATATACATACAAACTAACATTAATGCTAATGTGAAAAAGTGTGTTCTTTTATTATTCATAGATTGTCCATTTGACTAAATTATTTTATAACAAATTAATATATTTATTCAAAATTTTAACTATAAATCACATAAAGTACTAACGACGTAGTAGCTAATTTTTATTTTCGTCGTACAATGACAATATAAAAAACAATAATAGTATTGCTTTCGTTAGAAACGATATTATTACTTTCCAATGGTACATTTTTCAAACTTACATCACTAGTCAAGAAATTTTAGCATTGGTGTTTGATATTTATAGGTAGTTAGTCAGATTGCAAGTGTTTTACGCAGAACTAATGAGAGTGGGAGGGAAAAAAAAGAAAACTATAAATGACAAATTATTATAAAAATGAAAGTTTTCAGTAAGTTTTGGAAAACTCTCACCTATCATTATTTTTAACACTTTGGGAAGACATTGTGAAAAGGGAACAAAACATAAAAGAAACAATTCTTTAAATAAAACATAAGTGTGGGAAAAATAAATAAGAGTATGGGTGTTGATTGAGTTGGTTTACCCAACCCGATTTAATTTAATTAAATTCAATTGAGTTGAGTTTTATTTTAAATTATGTTAATCTAACCTAAACTAACTTATAGTGTCATATAAGTTGGATCATAAAAATTTAATATACTCAAGATCCAGTCTAATACCTACTTTTAATTTTTGTTATTAAAAAAACAAACTTATAATAACTTCACTTATTATCTTACTTAAACTTTTTAAATTATTTTTTATAAAAATTATATTATTTTTAAATAAATTGATATTTGAAAGTTACAATTTTTAAATAAAAGAAAACTTCAAAGTCTTAACTCAACCCAATCTAACTCCTACAAAAGTGAATTAAATTGAGTTAAGTTTAATATAAAAAAGATACAAAAACTTAACACAATGTAATTCAAGTATTTTTTTAATAAATTTGTCCAAAAATCTTAACGACTATCTGGGAACACCTCTACCTAAAAGAGATTCAGCCTAATTAAAATTGAAAATACACTGGATCAGGACGGCTTTTTCCTACACCTCCATACTTTCTTCCATTATACTTTTAATAAAAAAAATTAAATAAATCATACATTTTCTAATATATAATTTTTATATGGATTATACAATTTCATATAATTTTTTTATACTAAATTATACAATTCAGTATATAACTTTTCTTTATATTTTTATACAATTCGATATATAAAAGTATATATCAAATTATATACAATTTGATATATATAAAAATATATACTAAATTATACAATTCAATAATATATATATATATATATCAAATTGTACAATCTAATATACCAGTCAAGATATTTTCCCTATTTTAAAAAAATTATGGAAATATAAGATGAATTCATAGGGGTGCAAGAACACGTCGTGGATCATTTCACCTACTTGTATAGCCCACTAAAGGAGACCCAGCCCATATACTTCAATTAACTCTTTGGGATATTGGTATGAATGCTTTTTTTATATATATATATATATATATATATATATATATATATATATTATTATATCAACATCCTGTAATCGTTAAAAGTCAATTAGTAATCAGGTGTATAAAAATTAGCTTTCTTGTTTATATTTTAATAGGCATGACTCGAAAAGAAAAAGACACTTGTAGATTGATTTATGAATTAACTATAATAATATAATAATATGAAGTATTATGATGAAACCAATAATAATATAAAATAATTACACATAGCTGTATATCGAAGAAAGGCATGGGTATATTCAAATGATTCCCAGATTAGCAAGGAGATCGCAAAATCTGTGGCGGGACCAACTACTTTCCTCTATTAATTTGCAATTTTGTCTCACATGCTCCCATCTTCCTCTGTTGAATTACTTGTTATATTTTCTATTATTTACAAACAAAAGTTAAAACCAAAATTAAGACCAATATTATTTAGATTTAATTACTCATTTAATTTCTATAATTACGCATATAACTTTTAATCTTTACACATCATTTTAATTCCTAGAAAAAAGTAAAAGAATTTAAAAATAAAAAAAATATATATATATATATATATATATATATATATATATATATATATATATAACTTTACCCACAAAAAGATATATGCAACTAAACAGAATAAAATATATTTAAGAAAGAAAAGAATACCAACTTGTCGCGGCTACAATTAGAAGAAAATTTTATATAGAAGTGTGACCAAACACAAAACGACAGAGGAACTCATTTAAAATATGTGTCTGCTATTTAGTATCTATCAAACCAGAACCTTTTTCACAAGCTGAGAAAAGACAAGAAAGAGGTGTATATGATAAGTCAAAGCCTCTCAAAAAACCCCTTATGATGATGATGATGGAAAAAAATCTACAAAGATTGAAAATGCTATTCTGGTGTAGGGTAACATAGCCGACCAATCAACTACGCAAAAAGCAACAGAAGAAAACACCTTGGCACCAAGTGCTTCTGTTCAAGATCCCCACACCTCATAGCAGAACAAACCCATGTACAATCTGTGCAAACTACTCGCAGGCCCTTCATATATAACTCCAGAATCCACATCATGGATGAAAAAGGAAAAATAAAGCACTGCGATTAAAATCATTATTCACTAAATTTATTCTTGTATCATGCACATCATAAACATAAATTCCTTGAACCAGTTAGACCACATCAACTTGCTTCAAAGCCTGTCGTAACCTTCCTAGAAGATCCTTTGCTGCCATGTAGTTTTCCTTCATCTGCAGGAAATCGAAAATACTATTATGGTCTTGTTCTAGAGAGACTTTTATGTAGTAGAGAAAAGAAATTTAGCAACCAATTTAAATTTAATCTGAAATGGTAATTAACTAAAGCATGCTTATTGCATGAGTATTCTTCACTAGTACTAAACAATAGACTTTTTACCTGAGCAATAATAGTTACATCAATATTGTTGTTGCCGAAGGGCAAAAGGCTGCTACTCTGGACAATGAAATGAAGCTTTTCTAATTCGCTGAGTATCACTGCCACACTCCCGCTGTGTTTATCGCTTTGAGTTCTGATGAGTACGTCTTTCCCGGTAACTCTGACTTCGATTTCAGGGAGTGAACGGTCGCAGTGGCTCTCAGAATTTTCATCGTCAGCAAAGAGAATAGATCTTTTCACCAGCACCGAAGAACCGGTTGTGCTCTTCGCTCTTTTCTCCTCCAGAGTTTGCACACGCTCTTGTAGTTGTTTTACATACTTGATAGCATCTCCCAACACAGAAGCCTTGTCCATCTGTGCATGCAACCACCCACATAACTTAGTTCAGCATTTATTTATAGTTGGTTGAACTTAGGTTAAGTCTTCAACCGTGTGTGCTGTTCATATATATAAATTGTAACTGTGATTGTGCATGAGAGTTGAATTAACATAGCAATTGTTATGCCGGTGGTCTAAACAAGTTTGTGCATACACGAGTTCGAGTCTGTCAACAGATAACATCTAAGTGGCTCAAGTGTTCATTTTGTCATGACCCTGATGAGGATATAGACCTAGCTCACCCAAACTCTCTTAGATAGAAAAAAAAGAAGCAATTGTTAAGCTGAGTACCTTCTTGAGGCCAGGGAGGACGGCAGAAAGAGCGATGAACTTCTGGCTGAGTTTTTCCCTTCGTTTTCTTTCAGATATTACGTGCTCTTGGGCTTGGATTGGGTTCCTAGTGGTTATGCCAACCTGATTCGTTCTATTATCAGAACTGAGGAAACTTTTGCCCTCATATGAACCTTGAGAAACGAAGTCTGTAAAGTCCATGTTCTCACTACACGGGTTTTCGACTTTAGGCTTCCCATAAGCACGTGGTGAAGCATTACAGTGCCCAAAAGAAATAATTTGGGAGGATGGAGAAGCGGAAACATTCTGGGAAATTAAGTCACCGGCACAAGTTTTTAAGGTATTGAATGTCTTGAGCTTCTTGGTTGGTCTTGCAGGGGTAAAAGACTGATCAGGACTTTCGGCTGGGAAACAATTTGGTGTGCTTTCGGAGTTGAGCTGATGAGATGAATTGCTCTCTGGGGATCCGGAGAAAGACTCGAAGCAGAAGTCATCCAGTGGGCATGCAAAAGAATCCATCTGGTATTGATCAAGAAAGGTAGGATACTCCATTTCCTGTTAAAAGTCAAAGTAAGATTATTTTCACTGTTCATATATTTCCTAATTGGTATGCTAAGAAGCTTGTGAATCATGATGAGTTCCTATGCATCCTTACAAATTCAGGGAAGTAGTTGGTGGACGCGATTTCCATCATCTTCAGATTCCTTCGTTTATAGAGACCTGAAAGAGAGTCAACCAAGAGATCAATTAATTATTTCAGATGATAATTGAAGGATCAAGAAATGAGATTTCCCAATAGTTGAATGAAAATGATGTGCATGTGCATGGGGAGAAGTAATGAATGAAACATCAATCAGTAAAACTAAAAAAAAAGTGGCATAGATCATGCTTATCTGAAAACAGGAACTAGAAAGAAAAGTATAGTTGATGTTTTTGGGGAGATCATAATGAATGAAGAGAGTGGGAAAGAAAGAAGATTGGGAAAATACAGTACCTTGACTGGAAAATTAGAAGAGTTGAGGAGAGAATGAAGATTGAAGAGAAGAGATTAATGTTGTGAAGTTGGGAGATGAGAAAAACAAGGTTGTTGGGAAGGTTTTATAGGGGGCATGGTATGAAAAACACGGTTCATACCCGGGTCCCTATGAGCACGTGTGAAAATGTATCCCATTTTCTTTCGTTGTCAGTTGGTGACTTTTGAATCTGATCCCTGTCTTCAATCATATTTACGTTTGGTCAAACTATGGGTTCTTTAGATTAAGGGGATCCATCTTATGGATTTTCTTCATCTTCCTCTCTTTTCCAACATTTTACCAGCTCCATCATTTTCATAGCTTAAAACCGTGTTTGGACTCAAAAGTGAAGACGAGAGAAAGTGGAAAATAAAAAAATGTATGTAAATATTCGAATTTTGTTAAATAAAATAAACAAGTTTGTGTTGCAAAACTTGGCAAAATTTTCAAAAGGGTGAAATTATCCTACCATATTTTAAAAGAGGTAATTTTTTTTATTGACGTGATAACACGATTTCATAACAATACTTATGAAAAAACATAATTCATTAAAAAAAAATCAGGTTTGACATTAATTCCTTATTTTTTAAATCAATTCTATTTTTTCTTAATTAAAACACTGAAATCTTGTTCCAAGAATACCATTTACTGAATTATAATTGAAGTCTTTAGTACATATAATATTATTAATATAATATATCTTGTCATTCAAAGGTTCCCATCCTTCACAATAACATTCTAAAAAGCTACAAAAAGAACAGCCGGTTACCATTGATCTTTGTAAATATTATGAAACATCTCAAGTGTGAAATGTACGTTTTCAAATCGATCTTTAAGAGGTCCAACTACTGAAGTATTAACTTAAAACAACCAAGTGTTTTTCTCATATACCTTCCCTACTCAAACAAAGCTAAAGATTGATCAAGAATAAAAAACGTGGTAAAAGAGAACCTTCAAGGCTAGTAAAAGAACAACTTTAATTATGAATCATATATAAGATTTAGAAGCGATTAGGAGAAAGTTGATAAAAAAATAAAATAAAATTTGATAGGGTGTGTGTGTGGATAATGGTGGCGTACCAAACCTTTGGTGATTCCCTCTCCCATCAAACCGGAAGGAAGATGCAGCAGACACCCTCCCTGCCTTTCCTCAATTATGTTTATTATTTTTTAAACACCCACTCTCACTTTTCTTCCTTAATTTTATCATTATTTGTTAACCTTGCTTCCAACAAATCACACTATCATACTTTTTTTTATTCACTCCTTGCCTTTCAGAACTTTCCATTGTTCTTGTTCTTTTGCGTATATCACTTTCAATCAAGAATTGCAGGATCGCTCGCGTAAGCCTACTGACGAATGAATCTCAACTTTGTTTTCTCTCCTCTTAAACTTTATATGTATGTATAACTTTTATGTCTGTGTAAATCTTCTAATTAATCTTTTTAACTTTTCATAAATTCTTAACTTGGTTTTGATAAAAATAATGTATAATAAGCTTGTTGGCCGATTATTTAATAATATTAAATCAAGTTTCATTTGTAGGAAAGGAAAAAAAATTAAATGACGACATTGTGACATTTTGTTTACATCACCAACTACAACTATTCACACACGCAAACGATCAGCAACTATGATTAGTTAGTAACACAAATAAGTGCAACTACTGCATTGTGTGTTAATACTTATAGCATATGTTATACAGTGAACAAATGGAAAGGTTGATGCTAATTGCTTGTTTGATAAAATATTTAATTTGGTAGATGAAATTTTGATAAAATTATATCATTTGTATTAAATAAAATATATTTTATCACGTAAAAATTAAGGCTGTTTACATTTTAAATCTATATTATTTAAGAATCTGATCATATTTCTTTCGACATTTATGAACCACAGAAAGGATGCAGCAAACTTTTCTGCTTAAAAATTAATCTCAATACAATTTTAATGTGAACATTTTACTTAGTCAACTAATAATAAATTATTGTTGATATGTACTTTAAGATAATTATTATATAGTCACATGTGACCACTTATTACTAAATAACAGTATAGACAATGCATTTGTTATTTTCATTTTCTATGTGTATAAGATAAACACTCCCATCATTGTTGATGTTTTGCAGAACATAGAATGATTATTTTACTTTGAATTTTTGGAAAAATGTTATTATTGTTCGCTTTGTAGTACGAATATTTTATTTAGGGATAAATTAATTTAGGAAAAAGGTTATAATTAGTATCCTAACTGATGAATTAAAAGTAATTTTTATAAAATAAAAATCATACTTAAGTTCTTCAAAACAACTTGATCGCGTAAGTTTATTTACAAATTATTTATCAAAATTTTAACCAATATTTTTATGACACTTGCTAGCATAGTCTTCATAATCAACTTGCAAAAAATTATACTTTATTTTTTCAATCCATATCTAGAAGATTACAAAGAATATTTCTAATGTAAATGAATTGCTTCAGCTCAACTGTTTTAATAGACTGGAAAAATTAGATGTTGAATTATATATCTATTTAAGGTTCTGTGTGCAAACTTCTGTCTTGCATGGAATCTTTATTTAGTCCATACATTTTTTTTGGTAAACCAATAATATATATTTCAAACATCGTGCATTGAAGACTTCATATTTAGTTCCCTTTTGTCTGTACTTAACTACAAATCTTTTATCAGATCTTGATTCAGGTACATAATACATAACGATATAAAGAAATAAACCCACATGAACACAACCAGACTAGATTTTAACATTTTTGAGATATAACTAAAGACGTGTTCGTTGAAAATTAATAAAAATGTCCAGTTGAAGAATTCTTCTATATCATGTGAAATTGATAGTTATTTCTATTAGAAGTTTAGGAATCTCTTAATCATGATTTCAGGTGAGTCTTAAATATGAAAACCAGAAGAAAATATTTAGAAATGGCTTATATATGGTCGATTGACTTATTACAATAATAATGCAGTGAACCTACTATGGCAATATTTACTCCGTGCTTTGCTAGATATGGCATACGAAAAATATTTATTTGTATTTTTAGTTCCTGATATTTAAGATAACTTTGGTTTTGGTAACTTCAGTTTAAAAAAGTTTGTTAGTCCTTTTAACTTTAAACAAAATGGTTTCTTTCTCTGAATACTAAATCTAGTAGTCTAAAAATAGTTTTTAAACCTTAAATATTAAAACTTATACTTTAATAAAACGTATTTTTTTTTTCTATTCTCATTTCAAATTCTCGTACCTAATTTTATTATCCATTAATTTTGATAAATCACATTGTTTAATCTAGCTTATCCATATAAAAGGATATTTTAATATAAAACATATTTTGTCTATTTTTATTTTTCATTCATTTTACTCAATTATATTGACTATTTTCATTTGTACATGTTTAAAAACTGATATTGGATAATTTTAAAGATTTTATGTGGAACAAAAATAAAGTCAATTCATAATATATGAATGGATTAAAATTTTATTTTATAAGTTATTGACTTAAATTTAAAATTTACTTCTTAAAATTATATCACAGTATATTCTAAGATTTAATAGATTTATCATATTATCTAAATATATTAGATTATTCATAAATATCTAATTATATATACAAAATATATATACTTTAATATAAAATATATCTTCAAAGTATGCAAGATCATTTTAAATAAGTTTAATTTAAATATGTAAATACTTGTAATCCTTATATTATAAACCTGTTTCATAAATTTAAGTTAAAACTTGTTGTTCATTTCTTAAAACATAAATTCAATATCTTAATGTCCACATGTGTGAAATTAGCTCGACGTTTCGTGGTGGTTCTTCTAAGTCCAACCATCACACACGGTGGCTGGATACGAGTAAAAGGTACTAGCTGTAGATTTTTCATTTTTTTCTTCTACGTTTGTACCACCAACCTTCATATGTATCCATGTAGAAAGAACCTTCATAAATTCCATCTTTTATAAGCAGATGTCGAACCACTAGGCCAAAATTTGAAGAAGATTGAGTTTATCCAAGATCAGCTACCCGACTCAATTCTAGAAGCAGAGATATTTGAAAATCTTTTAAATCAAATAAATATTAATTTAGATTTTAAAGGTCAGCTAGATGTTTGATTTTGTATTTCTTTATTCGTATGCGACACTTATATTGTTAATTGTTTATTCGATCAAATTTAAATTTATGAAATTGGTGTTGAAATTGAAGTTATTTTTAATTGATTTGTAATTTAAAGTCACATAATTAATATGTTTTGTGATCAAAATTTACAGTTACTCTTTTATCAAAGTGGATAGCGAACACATTCTTATACAATTTAATCATGATATTTTAAGTATATGTAATTTCAACATACTTAAAAAAAATTAATAAATAGTTATTCAATTTTTTGAAGTTACACTTCCTTTCCACAATTGTAGTTTATTATATCTATTTATTACAACTTAGATTTATTATCGATACTTAAAGTAGTACTGCATATTTTGATATTATGTAGTTACTTTTTATGTAATAGAGTATGAATTGTCATGTCTACTAACTATTCACTTGTTATTTTAAATTAACTTTATATTAACGACAAAACTTTATATTTATTAATACATGTAAGCAAATAAATAAGATGTTAAGTTAAGATAATAATTACTTCATCAAATTAATAAAAAAATTAAATAATAGAAATTCAATTAAAATATATAAAAGTTTTGAATAAAAAAATTAATAAAAATTTAATTAAAAATAGTTATAGACTTAGAACTTAATTATACTTTTATTTTAAAACAGTGAGATTCACTGTTGTACTTATTGACGTTTTTTTATTAATCATTTTATGTTTACCTTTTTTCTTATCAAATAAATTAAATTATATAACTTTTAAAATATATTTTTTTATTTCTCATACATTTCTACTTTTCTAAATGATTAATAATTCAATTTATTTATTACTTAATTATTTTTGTCAGCTTATTTCTTTTCTATTTTATTTAATTCCATTTCTATTATTATAACCAAACAAAACAGTAGGAAATGAAGCTCAAACTCTGGTTTGAGGAGTTAGGAAAAAATAATGTAAGAAAATCAAAAAATATTTCTCTTAATATATTTTATACAATTAATGATTTATAATTAAAAATATATATCTATATTGAATATAAAAAATAATATGATCTAATATCATCGTTACCATTTATATAAAAGAAGAACTGTATGCATGTTTTATTACAATTATAGGAAATATACTTATTTTTAAATGCGTTACTTATACTTTTTTTTATAATCTTAAATTTATTGTGTGGTCTCAATTTACTGAAGCTTTTTAATAAAATACTTAATCATTTCACGCACACATATAGAAGTGAATGTTTACATAGTCTATTATTAATTTAACTTTAGTCCATCTGGTAACTGGAAAAGGTCCTGAAACGAATAACGTTATTAATCTAAATTAATAAACTTAATTACTATTTCATTTTTATTGGTATTAAAAATTATTTTTTATTTCTTTTATATATGAAATATAAATTATATGCATAAAATAATCTTGGATATATATGAACACTTCAACTTCATAAATATTTCATTAACATTTATAATGTCTTTTTTTTTTCATCTTCTCTTTATTCTCTCTCCAAAAGCCAATTAAAGTGTAGTTTTATGTTTTATTTAGAAGATGTGGACCTTGTATTTTAGAAAAAGAGGCTATTTTATATTTTTATTTACCGAGATGAAAACCACCTATAATATATTTATAAACAAATAAAAAGCGGTCATAATATTCTCTGTAGCTAAGAACGTACTTGAGAACATGAAAATCTAAATCGTAGTTTGGACCTTGCCACGTTGAAGCTCAAAACCATGTTAACTCTTATGGTTTTTGTGGTAGTGAGCCCAAACAAGAAAAAGACAACATGGGTTCATTCAGGATATATTAGTGGAGACTAATTTGGTGACCACTGAATCAAATTTATCTATTATTAATATTATCAACTACTAATATATCTTAAAAATCAACTATTAATGTATTGATAACCTCATAGTTGCTGTTAAAAAATTTCCATAATGCAGCTATTTCAATAAAAAAAAAAAAAGGAAATGTCTCAAGTTTAACAGATAGTTCCAAGTATAAATGTGTATCAAATATTCAAAAAGATTTTTTTTTATCACACATAATAGTATCAGTTGATTTCAGTTAATGAAGGGTGCATGGGATCTCTGATCTCCATTATTCAGGAAATAAGTGAACTGTGCAATAAGGTAGATTTTTTTTGTTGGGAGAAAGCTTCACGTAACAAGATAGATTATGAAACTGGTAAAATGCATTATTAGCTTACTTAAAGTAGGTTTTATCGAAGAGCCACGAAAATGGAAAAAAGAGTAGAAATTAGTTGGTGGTTTTAACGCAATTCGAAAACCATAAAAAATCATAGAACTTCACGTAACTGGTCAGTTGCCAACGTTATCTCCACATGGCAGTGTTTGGTTGGGCGTTGGGATATTCTCATCAATCCTGTCCAAGTTGACCACTCCATCTCCAAATCAACTTCTCTCTTCCTCACACGACTCATAGCCACACCCACAGAGACACAAACACGGACATTGCTATAGCAATACAAGGGGATGCTGTCATATGTTATTGCATGTTCCAAACTCTGTGGCAATCAATGAACAACGCCAAATCTCAGACTTTTGCTTCTCTTTCCTCCTTCTGAACCAGCCCTTGTCGTTGTTTGATGGAGCTGTCTCTGAGACTCACTCCTTCCCCTTCAAGTTCAATTTCATCGCTTCCTGCAGCACTTGCTCACTGCTCCAAGATATGTGAATTTCAGCCCAGGAAGAAGAAGAAGAACGCGTGTTTCGACGCGCCTAAGCTTTCGGTGCGTTGTGCCAAGGCTTCGGCGGAGAGAAGTGGCGATGCAATCGATGATGGGGAGGCTCGAACTGGGTTCACTACACCTGCCATGGAGGTCACCACATTCAATCGCAGCACTTTCAACGACGCTGACTTTCCCGTTTGGGAAAAGATTGGTGCTGTCGTCAGACTCAGTTATGGCATCGGTGAGTTTAGTTCAGTTATCATGACATCACTCCAACTTTTCAAATCTAATCAAAACTTCTGAACTTTTCTGCTTCCCTTTTACTTTCTTTAAATTGAAGTAGAGAGTTGCTTTGTTGTATAGCACATGAAGTAAAAGTGTTGAAAGATTCCCACTAGGGAAAATGGAAGTTAGATTATAGTTGAACTTTACTTTTTCTGGCATGGGTTGATTGTGATGAGTTCCTTGTTCCAGGGATTTATGGTGCCATGGCTGTTGCGGGGAGTTTTATTTGTTCGATTACAGGAATTGACTCTCTGGGGGGTTTCAGTCTATCGCTAGATGCCATTTTGGAAGGGCTTGGATATGCAGCTCCTCCAATTATGGCCCTTTTGTTTATACTCGATGTGAGTTTGTTCACGTGAATTGAGCCTTTTCCTCTGTGTAAAGCTTCAAATTAACGAGTTGACATGTTGATTAATAGGATGAAGTTGTGAAGCTTTCACCCCATGCCCGTGCCATCAGAGATGTAGAGGATGAAGAATTGTGGAGCTTTTTCTATGGGATGTCCCCTTGGCAGGTAATTTGATAAAACTTGCTTGCTTTGACATACTGAATTGTTTGAAATCTAGTGCTATGACGAAGAAGGATCTAATTGATTGAACTATACAGTTTATACTGATGGTTGCTGCGAGTTCAGTTGGAGAAGAGCTCTTCTACAGGGCTGCTGTTCAGGTTTGTTTAGGAGCTTCTGCCTCTGCTTTGGATTATATATGCCAAGAGATGTCTGAAAATTGTTCTTTGGATAAGCTTAAAATGGGGAATAATTTGGGTTTAATGTATCTATATTGAATAATTCAATTATGAATAAACGTATTCAGAAGAATTAATTAGATGTGTTACTGCCAAATATGAAGGACTGATGGCTGTTAATCATACGTTGTTGCACAGTTGGATTCTATATTTGAACTCTATAGTATAATGCTCTGTACATAGTTTTGAGTGTTAGGTACCTATGTGTATGTGTGATGCAAATAGTTCTCAGTGTTTGGTAACAAAGTGCAAGTTTAAGTCTTATATTTAAAAAAAATAAAAAAAGGTTGAACAACATAAAAGAAAGAAATAAAACTTACAAACTCATTGAATTAAGGTTTTGAATTGAATGTGATGTAAGATTTTTCGCAAATTTCACTCTTATAAAAGAAAAAAAATTGTAGGCTTTATAATCTTGTTTTCTGCATAGGACACTTAATGTGTGCCTCTCATGATTTATGATTGCAATTCTCCAGGGGGCATTGGCTGATATATTTTTAAGAGGCAGTAATCTCATATCAGATGCTCAAGGAATGGCATCATTGGTATGTGTACCATTTTTTTAAATTGTCTTTTCTTATGTTATCAGGGTAAGATTTGGTGCAATGATAAATTTGGTGCCTTGACAAGCCACAATGGTGGAGCCTCATGCACCTGGCAACCCATTATTCCTTTTCCTTTTTGTGTTACATTCCAATGGCTAACTTATGATTTGTATGGTAAAATGTAGACCGGTGTGCTGCCTCCATTTGTTCCATTTGCTCAGGCATTTGCAGCTGTTCTTACAGCTGTCCTTACTGGATCTCTCTATTACATGGCTGCCTCTCCTAAAGGTGACCTTTTTCAATTCCCCTTTTACACTTTCCCTACTATGTTCTCAGCCTCATTAAGATGGCCTCTCCTAATGGTTCTCCTTTTTTCTTTTTCTTTCAGATCCTACTTATGTTGTTGCACCTGTTACACAATCTCGCTCTGGTCGTCAAGATTTGAAAAAGCTGTTTGAAGGTTCAGTTCTTCTCTTAACAGAATTTTAGAATCAGTTCACATCTTCCTTCTTTGTGATCATTTATAGTTCTTTTGTCAACAGATTTATATTCTTAAAATAAAAGTTGCAAGTACTTACATTTGAGGCGCCTATTATTGTTTCCATGAACATAATTTTTCATCTTCTCTAAGCAGAAGATTTGGAGCAAATTTGACCTGTTAATTTACTGATTAGTAATGATGGTACATTTGATCAAGAAAATGTCTTTAAACAACATCATTTATCATTTGATTAAAAACAGTTCATTTTCAACCTATGATGTCTTGATCTTAATTACTCTAATTTTGGTTTGCAGCCTGGTATGAGAAACGGCAAATGAAAAAAATCTATTCCCCACTTCTGGAAGGACTCCTAGCCCTCTACCTAGGTTTCGAGTGGATCCAGGTAATCTTTAACTATAAATTTTATTTATTTCAACATTATTTGGTTGTTGTGTTGGGTTTCAAAGGCAAAAAGTAATTTTTCTTTTCTTTTTTCTGTTTGGAATGTCAACTTGACAGACTGATAACATTCTTGCTCCCATTATCACACATGGCATATACTCCACTGTGATATTGGGACATGGGCTTTGGAAGATACATGACCACCGGCGTAGACTACGTCAGAGAATCCAAAAGTTAAAATCAGAAGAAAAGAACACCAACTAGATTTTGAAATATTGTGACTGATTTTGGTTAAAAAGAAGTGTATATTAGAGTTGTATAAAGAGAATATATGTATACTCATTTTAGTTTTTGCCTCGTACATACAGAATATGCAGGTTTTGATTACAGAATTTTCGAAATAAGAGTTGTAACCTTTTTTGCCCATAGTAAAATGGGATAATAAAGATGTTGGTTCTTTTGGTCAGTAATATAAGGTTCATAGCATACACAATTGCTAAAGCGTATTCTCTTCAATTGTTACTAAACAAATCAACAGAAGGTAAAAAGGAAGAGGTTCATTCTACAAGAAGACAAAGAAAAGGAACAACGAAAAGAAATGGAAAAGTATTTGGACACTTTGAAAAGAAAAAATAGTAGTGAAATAAAATTAACAAAAAAAAAAAAAAAAA
>Ga0209700_100464_pt1 | contig 75635 bp, 49 predicted proteins | sample SiratroredBW_FD_187528 | JGI IMG/M metagenome (GOLD analysis project Ga0209700, IMG submission 187528) | Root nodule microbial communities of legume samples collected from California, USA - Siratro red BW (SPAdes) (version 2) | ecosystem: Host-associated > Plants > Roots > Nodule | place: USA... | reverse complement strand
AGCGGCGGCGGTTCTGCAGCGGCGGCGGTTCTGCAGCGCACTCAGATTTGCAGCGGCGGCAGCGGCGGTGGTTCTGCTGCTGTGTGGCTCTGCTTGCAATTTGTGTTCTCGTGTTGAACCCAGCTCTTGATACCAATTGATGAGTCTTAAACAAACAACACACACAAATAATCTGCAAGGAATAGAAGAAAGAACGGAACACGGGCAACACACAAGATTTAACGTGGTTCGGTTTCCCTAATCCACGTGCAACAGGAAGAATTTTATTCACTTGTGATTGCTCAAGATTACAAATACAAGTTGTGTATTTATAGGGAGAAACTAGGGTTACTGTCTAATTGGGCCTAACTCAAATCAAGCCTCCACAAAGCCCAACAAATAAAGGCACTGTTGTCCTAATTTTTATCTCATAGAGAACTTCATAAAATAAAATATAAAAGATCGTGATTGATATACTAATAAGCTCTTCATTCTCTAACTCGTGTAAATATATTAAATTTGAATATTAAATTAAAAAATCTTAATAGATACATCAATTCTAAATATTTTAAAATTGTATGACTTAAGCAATTAAAGTTAGTTGAGCATGTGATAGTTTTAAAAAACAAAAACAGGTTTAAAATATACGATTAACTAATTACGAATCTCCTATTCACTTAAGATTAAAGTACGCGTAACTGAAATAATGTAAAAATGTTAGATGACTAAATCATTGAAATTGTATATATATACACACATATTATTCCAAACCAAAATGAGGTGTATTATAGTTATTAAGAAATCTTATTAGAGGTTTTTGTTTTTAGTTTATGTACAAATATTTTATTCTTTAAACTTTTATTTGTTAATATTTTAGTCTCTGTCATTAGATATCATTATTAGATGGTGACCTGAAAATTGATTGTCTCTATCAATTCAAAAAAAAGAAAAGCCTTAGAAATTTAGAGAATAAAAGCATATTTTACCAAAAATAATTATAATCAGGAAAATGGGAAATAAATAAAATTAATTCAAAAATAAACTTAGTGCGGTCATCCATTGTATTCGTAGATCTGTATAATTTTTTTTATCCATAAATATGATCCACACGTCACTCAAGGTTTATCAGAGAAAATAAATAAATAAATAGAAATCGAACCATACCTGTGACAATTCAACCATGAATATCACTAAGAAAATGGTTATAAAACATGAGTACGTGAATTGTGAAATAAGGCACTTTCACATCAATTTTGAGCAGGCAATAATTTATCGGTGTGACTAAATCTGGTCTTAGTTTGTTTAAATAAGTTATTGAATTTCACATTATGAAGAAACCCAATTGAATGGAAAGATTCTCAAGTGATTAGTAAAATTTCTTTATAGATATATATTAGTCATTAGTAAAATTGATAAATATTCTATGCTGTAATATGATAAAAATTTAATTATATATTTTACTACTCGCTATTATTATTTTACCACTCAATCTTGTTCTGAATTTTACTTTTGAATTTGAGTGTATTTGATCAATTAGTTGAAATTCCAACAAAGTGGTAACACGTCAACCATTCTAAAAATTAAATTTTAAAAAACAATATTATTTTCATCTTCTGTTCTATTTTTATAAAACATTATTCTTTCATTAAAAATTTAACAGATCAAATAAGTAAAAACAATTGTAAAATGCATGAGAAAACACATGACAGGTAAAACTATGAAATAATAAAATGTTCATTTGAAGAAAAAACCAATTTCATGTACAAAACCAGAATGAGTGAATTGTGGGGCCTGTCAGTTAGTTTAGTTGCTGGCCACTTGCAGAATATTTGGACCCATTATTCTTATTTGACTTTTAGAAAGTCAAAGTCAACTTCTCATTCATATCTAAAGATTTTAAGTGGGTGCTAAATTTTCATCCAACAGGCCACATTCAAGAGTTATACAAACCAAATACTACTTTGATTCTAATTCTATGTGATGATGTTTGAGGATAATAGATATCATAGTAAGCTTTGAAATTACGTGTCATTAGTGATTCCATTATGTGTCATTTTAATAAGCTTTGAAATCACATTCCCCATGGACATATGTGGGTTATTGTATCATCATTGCCTCTCTTCTTTTTCCTTTTTTTCTAATAGAAAAACTCAAAAAAGAGAAAGAAATATGCAAAACTTTATAAGAGAAAGAAAAAGTCATTTTGTAAACTTAAATAAGTCTCCCAAAAGTTGATCCAACTCCTCCTTTTCTCTCCATCATTTTTTTTCCATATATCTTGGTGAAGATGAGTGTTACACCAAACACCTTGATGATAAAAAATATATATTTATGAAAATAAGATTGTTTTATTTTACAAATTAAATATTAAAAAAAACAAATTAATCATTCAAAAAAATAAATAATATTTTTTGATAAAGATAATTATGATTTAAGAATTTTTATTTTTTTATTATTCAAAAAACTCAAACAGTTACATTATTCAGTTACATTGGTCCAATTTACTGTAAGAAATTAATTTAAAAACATAAAAAGTTAGAATATTCAATAAAATATTTTTTTAATAAAGATCCAGTTAAAAATATAAAAATATCAATCAGATCACTCTAACACTAAAATCAAATAACTGAAATTCAATTGAAAATATAAAATTTATAACTATTTAATATAATAAAAAAATTTACAATTAAAAATAACGAGACACTTAAAATTTAATTAATTTTTTTTAATTATCAGTAAAGATCTTTTGGTATTAAAATAATTTAAATTAAAATTTAAAATGTATATTTAAGAAGATAAAAAGTCATATTTTAAATTAGAAAAATTTACTAAAATTTTATTTTGAACATTCCTACTTTGGGAAAAACTTGCGTAACGCATGAAGCCTACCCTACCCTGTGGAATATGATGTGGTGATATGAATCACATTAAACCCGTGACACGCCGGCCATAATAAAGAATAAAAGAGATATAAATAGAACAACTTTTCTATCTTTAATAGATAAAATATAAATTCAATAACATAAGTAAATTATGTATACGTTTTAAATTAATTAAAATTCAAATTTAACTGAAGATGTAATATTTACTTAACTACTTCTAAGATAAAATCATATATTAAATTTTATGCTAAAAAAATTATTTAACTTTTAAAAAATACAGCGAACATTCTCCCTCATTACTTTGATTCTATTTGAAGGAAGAATACAATTTTTTTTTAGTACGTCTTACGTAAAAGATTCTTTTTTCCTTGGTAGTTTTATTTATTTTTTCCTCGTTCACATTCAAACCACCATTCCGACAAAACTAATTTTAATTTAGAAGAGAATAAAGTGTCAGAGATGGCGACTGTTTATTGTTCAATGAAGAGCTGATTTATTTGCAAGTTATTAGAATTTCACTGGTTAAGTGTTGTATAAGTAAGTTAACTTAGGTTTAACATTTGACTTAATTATTTAAAGGAGTCACGTTTAGTTTTTATTTTATTTTTGGCATAAACGAAATGTGAGATGATGTTTTGAATCAGTCAGCTGAGAAAAATGCTTATGTTTATTTTATGTCTCTAATAGAAAATAAAATAAAAGAAAATAGAAAGGATTAAAATAAGTAAATAAAAGAATTATATGAAATTATTATTGAAATATTTTAATGTAAAATAATTTCATTGCTTCTCTCGTTATAAAATCATTAATAATTTAATTGTTATGTTATACAAAATGTTTAGTTTTAAGGGTTTGAATGACAAGGTTGAAACGGAGAGCGGGAGTGTGGTGGAGAATAAGGTTGGGGGCAACGGTGGAAGAGGGAAGCCGGAGGCGGAGACGGAGAAGAAGACGACGGGGGTTGTGACATTTTGAGTAATAACAATTGTAATATAAACTTCAGAAAAGGCATGATCAACGAGTTGATTTCATTTTTAGATAAATGATTATGGATTTGAAAGGAAATTATTCATTTAAACATTTGCACAACATTGTTAACTAACTTTGAGAATCAAGTTTACCTAACTAGTTTATAGTAAACTGCAAGTACATGTGGTGAAAATTATCAAGTGTTGCTACTGCGTTATTAATTAATTTCATTTCTGAAAATGTTTCTTTTGCACGTATAAATATAACCAAGTGTTGACTCACCTATTAATGGCATGATAATAATTATTAGATGAACAAATTCTAAATTTAATTATTTAATTGTTGTTGGTCGTTGAGATTTTGGGTGGAAAAATTTATTAATTACATCGTTGTACTTGACTATATATAAATTGCGTTAACATAGTTTTAAAATGTGATTAAATGCATTGGAGAATTAGTTACATGAATATTGAATTTTGAAAATAATGCATATTGATATAATAATGACATCAATCCTTTAGAGATGTCTTTTGTAATTAATGGGAATAGTTTTAGTTGTTCTTTGAAGGCATTATTTTATCAATTATAACATTGCACTTGCCTGAAAAAAAATTAGGTTAACATAACTCTAAAATATGATTAATTTTACTTGACATTTGGTTAAATCACTTTGAGCCATTGATTAAATAAATATTTTACTTTAAAAATCATGATTGCTAACATAAGAATGACGATAACCATCTTTTTAACTTAATAATTTAATATTTTTTTTTAACATTGAGAATTTAAGTGACATAATTTTATTAATTATTGCATTACACTTGGCTTAAAAAAAACTTAGATTATTATAGTTCTTAAATATGATTAACTATGTTAAAATTTTGGTTAAATTAGTATTTTAATTTGAAAATCATGGTCATTAACCGAGAATCCACATCAATTTTTTTAAATGTCTTTAACAATTAATAGTGGTGATTCACATTCCATTATTTAACAAGAATAACAACCTTTCGTTGTGTATTTAATTATAACTTTTAAACATCAATTGTAACTATAATTAGAATATTGACTATCAAATATGAATGAAATACTTTTAATTTAATACAACTATAATTCTTTAATATATTTAGTTTAAAATCTACTAAAATTCACAAATTAACTTTCTTACTCATTTAATAACAACAATACATTTGATAACATTATCATAATCATAATAATATTTATTTCTTCTTACTTCTTAGACTTCTAAGTTCTAGAAAATGAATAAGATTTTAACATCCAATATATAATTTTGAATTATAAAAGAGTAAGTTTTCGCTCTTACCCTATTTATGTAACAGATTCAAACTTTTATACAAGTGAACAGAAGAAAATAATAACAAAAGATATAATTACATTATGTTGACGGTTGATCAAGACTTCGATCAATATAATTTCACAATCTATATCACGTTGACAAACTCTTAAAAGAAAAAACCACTAGTAAAAATTTAACAACCCAATTAAAAGAAAAATATGGTTAACCTTAATCTCAAACTAATGACAATAACAAAACATTTAACATAACAGAACCAAGTTACATTAACATCAAACATGAATAGTTTAAAATTCTACCGAAAACATAATCAAAATAGACGGCCACATAAATTAAATTGTCTAATTGTTTAGATGAAATTGTACTTTTATACGTGATATCCCTTTTCTGTGTACCTGTTTACATATGTTGCTACCCAAAAGACAAGAATTGAATTACACCTCGATTCAAATGTACAAAGATTGTGGACAATTTTATCTTTGTATAGTGTAAGCATAAAAGCATATTATTTTTTTCTTTTTTTGCAATAGTATCTAAGAGTATCACAACTCTTCTTTTTATGCTAAGCTTAACTGTGAGAAAGAAAGTGCGGAAAGTGGAACCTTCTTCCCACGGCGGGTTCTTCTCTCTCACTGCAGTGGAAGCCATTAAAGTCAATTATTAATAAAAGTTACTGCATCACTGTTCTTCAGTGCACTACCTTTTATTTCTTTATTTATTATTCATTATTTAGTTGAGAAAAAAAAAAAAATGAAGTTACCAATAACCAAGAAGGAGGATGACTTGGAGGTTCCATTTTCAAACCCTCCTCCAATCTCGAAGCCGTGTCTTCAACAACCACAACGCAAACGTGTCTTCTCTCCGGTCAAATAAATACGTTTCGTCTTCTCCCTTTTTTCATGTCGCCACAGTCACACCCACTATCTCTTCATCCCCAAGCCAAAAACATAATCCTATCCTTTATGCCTTCACCACTCCCACTCTCTAACCACAACAGATTGTAACACTATGGCGGCGATGTCCATCTCCGTCGTGTTTCTCTTCTCCTTCATCTCTTTCCACAATCTGTTTTCCTTCGCGGCAAGTTCAAATATCAGGATCACGCGGGGTGTCGTCATCAGGGACAACGAGCATGAGACATTGGTGTCTGAAGAGCTCAACTTTGTGATGGGTTTCTTCGGTTCAGACAACTCCTCTTCCCGCTACGTCGGAATTTGGTACCACAACATTCCCGCCACACCTGTTATATGGGTCGCAAACCGCGACAAGCCCATCAACGGCACCGGCGGATCCATCACTATTGCTAATGACGGCAACCTCGTAGTCCTCGATGGAGCCGCGAACCTTGTCTGGTCCACCAATGTTTCCGTCGATAGCAACAACAAGAACTGCTCAGCGACGCTTCGTGACAGTGGTAACCTCGTTCTCTCGAGCGAAAAGAAAGAGTTGTGGCAAAGTTTTGAGAATCCAACGGATACATTCATGCCTGGTATGAGGGTTCCAGTTGGGGATTCAACTGGGAAGAGTGGTGACTATGTGTTCACTTCATGGAAATCGTCAACGGATCCTTCGAAGGGAAACTACACTATGGGGGTGGATCCCAGAGGGTTGCCTCAGATAGTGGTTTGGGAAGGAGAGAGAAGAAGGTGGAGAACGGGGTATTGGGATGGTATAATGTTTGAAGGGGTGTCTATGACAGGAAATTATCTTTACGGTTTTACGCTTAATGGGGATGGTAAAGGAGGTAGGTACTTCATATATAACCCGTTAAACGGCACTGATAAGGTGAGGTTTCAAATGGGGTGGGATGGCTATGAGAGAGAGTTCAGGTGGAATGAGGATGAGAAACGCTGGGATGTGATTCAGATAGGGCCTTCGCATGAGTGTGAGGTTTACAACAAGTGTGGGAGTTTCGCGGCGTGCGATTTGTTCCCTTCGGATTTACCTGTTTGTACTTGCATACGAGGTTTCGAACCGAAGAATAGGGATCAGTGGGATAAGGGGAACTGGTCGGGTGGGTGTACGAGGATGACTCCACTCAAGGCTCAGAGGAAGAATGTTACTTCCGCTGGCACTTCTCAGGTTAGTGTTGGAGAGGATGGGTTTTTGGGGCGTAGGTCTGTGAAGTTGCCGGATTTCGCACGTGTGGTTGGCACGAATGATTGTGAGAAAGCGTGTCTGAACGATGATTCTTGTACGGCTTATGCCAATGTTAATGGAATAGGGTGCATGGTGTGGAACGGGGATTTGGTTGACATTCAACATTATGGTAGTGGAGGAAATACACTGTATGTCCGTCTCGCTGATTCTGATTTAGGTAAGGTAATTAGTACCTTATATTTGTTCTCATAATTAGCATTCAATTTTAATCTTGGTTGAACTTCTATTTCAACTAATTAGCCATCTCAGTTCTCAATCTTGTCTATAAAGATATATTGATTTTTATTGTCTATAAAGATGATGAGAAGCAAATAATCTTTTTAAATTTCTCACTAGCTTTTATGATCTTCAAGTTCTAATAACTCCGTGTGATTTTTGTATCTTCAAATTATACAGATGATGGAGGTAAAAAGAACATGATTGCGATAATATCTGCTGTTGTGGCGGGGTTAATCTGCCTAGGAATCTTTGTATGGCTGATGTATAGATTCAAGGGAAAACTTAAAGGTTAAATATTCATAATTCATCTCCCCAGACTCTATTATCTTTTAGCAGATATTTGATGGCAAGGCTGTCCAATGCTATTTTTGGTATTGACTTGCGTGTTTTACGTATTATTTGCAGTTCTGCCTACAATTTCCCCAGTTTCTTGTTGCAAGAATAGTGATGTACTGCCAGTTTATGATGGAAGCAAGAGCAGAGACATGTCAGCAGAATTTTCAGGATCAGCTGACTATAATTTGGAGGGGAACCAACTAAACGGGCCGGAATTTCCACTTTTCAATTTCAGTTGCATTTCAATAGCCACAAACAATTTCTCAGAAGAAAATAAGCTTGGGAAAGGGGGCTTTGGCCCTGTCTACAAGGTAAAGATGCTTCTATTAACCCTATTTTTTTAGTAATAAAAATAGGCTTTTCTAAAATGTAATGGAAAAATCGATTTGCTCCATTGACCAGGGAAAGCTTCCGGACGGAGAGCAAATAGCTGTTAAGAGGCTTTCAAGACGGTCTGGCCAAGGTTTAGAGGAGTTCAAGAATGAAATGATGCTGATAGCCAAACTACAGCACCGAAATCTGGTTAGACTGATGGGCTGTTCTATTCAAGGGGATGAGAAGTTGCTGGTATATGAATACATGCCAAAGAAAAGCTTGGATTGTTTTTTATTTGGTATGTTTCTCCACATTAATCCTGTCCATTTCCTTACTCATTTTAAATTAACATGAAAAGAGATTATTTGGTGCATTTTCTTAACCCTTTTGCATTTTTTGGTAATATCATGACAGATCCATTCAAACAAACACAACTAGATTGGACAAAACGGTTTGAAATCATTGAAGGCATTGCAAGAGGATTACTCTACTTGCACCGAGATTCAAGACTCAGAATAATTCATCGAGATTTAAAAGCGAGTAACGTTTTGTTGGATGAAACCATGAACCCAAAAATATCAGACTTTGGATTGGCTAGGATATTTGGTGGCAACCAGAATGAAGCCAATACAAACAGAGTAGTTGGTACATAGTATGTATGCTTTGATTTTACTTGTATGTTAAGTCATGCACTTGTTAATTCTTACTCGGACCAGGCTAATCTTAATACATAACTCTGATGCATGCAGTGGTTATATGGCTCCTGAATATGCAATGGAAGGTGTATTTTCAGTCAAATCTGATGTATATAGTTTTGGTGTATTACTACTAGAAATTTTGAGTGGCCGCAGAAACACCAGTTTTCGTCACACTGATGACTCCAGCCTCATAGGATATGTGAGTATCTATCTCCTATTGCACACTTTTGGTTATCAATGTGAATTATTTGTTTTGCAGAAATTTGTAACATGTCTAGAAAAACTAGTTCGAAAAATGTGAGAGTTGCAACATTTTAATCACTAAGTTTATTGAAATGCTGATGTTATCATGATGATGTAGGCGTGGCATCTTTGGAATGAACAGAGAGCAATGGAGCTACTGGATCCCTGCATTCGTAATTCTAGTCCTAAAAATAGAGCTTTGAGATGCATCCACATAGGGATGTTATGTGTGCAAGATTCAGCAGCTCAGAGACCAAACATGTCTGCTGTGGTGCTGATGCTGGAAAGTGAAGCAACAACTCTTCCCATGCCTACGCAACCTCTGATTACTTCCATGAGGAGATCTGAGGACAGACAATTTTACATGGATGGCCTTGATGTTTCAAATGATCTCACAGTCACAATGGTGGTAGGGAGATAGATATCCGATCATCCTTTCCATGCCAGTTTTGTTTTCAATTCTCTGTCACACTTCAAACGTAAATATGTTTTTCTTCTTTCCCCTTTTGGCCCTACTGAAATTAAACTATAGTATATACCCTTAAATTTGAATACTTTGTATATGTCACGAAAAAACAAGACAAATATACTCTTATGATGTTTATAGAAGTACTTACGAATTATTCATCCATGAGATTCTCGTTTCGACAATAAGATTCATGACCAGATCCTTGTGAAATATAAGGCCAAATTTGATGACCTAGATCAATCGTTGTTTGGACTTTAATCTTGGGAGGACAATATTCATAATTCTTGTGTGTTCCACATGCATACAATAAATCCGGAAGTTCTGCCACAATATAAGTCGTCAACAAACTACTCTTTCCTTTTGCACGTGATTTGTCTGTTATTTTCGATTGCAGGAACCAAGACTTTTCATCGATTAACTATGCTTTAATTCTAATTTTGGTTTCATATTTTACAAAATAAGTATCTTTTTTCTCTACATTCTTTTTTTTTTTTTTCTTTCAATATTTTAGTTCTTCCATCTGTAACTATTCAGAACCTTGGTTTCTTAATTTTTTTTACATAATTATTCATAATTTTGTCCAATTTTTAGTTTAATTATTTGTAGTTTGTTTATTACTATTGGATATCACTTTCACTCCACGAAAATTTTCTTTAATTCTTTAGTTTATATAAAAGAATAACTTTCCATTAAAAACATTCTCGCTTAATTTCTTACAAAACTAAAAAAGGAAAGTCAGTAATATGAAAATGCAGGTTGATCATTTTAATTTTTATATTAAAATTCAGTTAGAATTATCAAACGGGCGTAGATGTTTTTCTTTATCAATTAAATAACATTTTTCTTTCTATCAAAATCTGAACGCTCTAAAGAAAAAAGATATTGGAAAACATGTTATCCACGTTTTCTCTGATGGCTGATTAGGACATTCCAAGCAAGTATCTGAAGGGCATGGGTTTATGAATTTCCCCTCTTCATCCAACATTATTGAACTTACTATCACTTTCTTTAAAGAAAAAACTTCATTTGATAGAACCTTCTTGCAAATTACATGATATTTCAAATTTCCTACCCCATCATGGTTAACTTTCAACCACTTTCGTCACGAGGATCTAGAAGCAAAGTTTGTCTACATAAAAAGAATTATTTACAGCATTTGAATTACGTTATCATCGAAATACAAAATATTTTGTCCACACTCGAAAGCTATTTGATGAATTTGAATTACGTAAACATAACAAGTGGTCAAAACAAAAGCGTAACTTCACAAGTTTTAACGTTTGTAACTTGCCACCGTAACAAAGAAAGAAATTGAGAAAACTACACTTACATCTTAGTCAATTCCAGACAAAAAAAATTAAAATTATATTAAATATAATAAATTTCAAGTTTCTATTAATTTGTTTTAGTTTATTAAATAAATTAAGGTATTTTTTAATTTTTTTAAATGTAATAACTGTTATCTGTCATCTTACTAAGTTATTTCTATATGTTATTTTTTGTTCATGTTAATATAAGAGACTTTGGGTGAAAGTAAACAAAGATAAAAGTGAAAACAGAAGAATATATAACTAGAAAACTACTGTAATGCTAAACAGTAAAACAAAAGTTAAAGTTACACGTCAATGTAGTGAAGGCCATTCAATTACTAGGATAAATCAAACTGATGATATTAATGATGCAAAACAATACATAGAAATAATTAAGTAAAGTGAATCACGTCACTTAGACAACAACAAAATTAAATAGAATTTAATTTAAAAAGATAATATTTTTGAGAACTTAATAAATAATTAATAAAAACTGAACTAAAAATATCCAATTTTATCATAAACTTAAAATTTTATTAAGTCATTAAATAATCCTCGTATCTTTTAAATTCTAAAATAAATATTCACATTTTAATACTAAATGTATGTTGATACAATGTATAATAATAATACTGAAATAAACTTACATATTAAAGTCAGAAACCAAGTCAAAGAATAAATAATACTGGATGGGCTACGATTTATCATTGTTTCTTTTTAGTTTAATTAAAAAAATTATTTATTTATTTTTATTTAATCATTATTATATGTATACTTCTTTTAATTATTATGAAATATTTTTGACAGACAAATTCATAAAAATATTCTAGAAACTAAAACGGAAATATAATAATTAGAACCCATTTTATTTAAAAAAATAAACATTTTTTAGAAAATAAATAAAATATCACTATGTTTAAAGAAAAAAAATTAAGGCATATTAGTAATATTAGCTAGCTTGCTTTTGTTGGAATCCGCTGCCAGTTTTGGGTGCTAAAAAAGGTGACATAGATTTGGTGACCTAATTGGGCCGCCATTAGTTTCACATTTGGTGGAACAAAAAGTCATCACCCAACCCAAAACTAAACCATAGTCACCTTTTTGTATTAATTATTATACTCTATCATGCACTCACCCTTTCACACAGAAAAGAAAGTATAAAGGGAATATTATTAGATTTATAACAAATATGAACCAGTATTCTAAAACTAACAGTGTTTCAAAAAGGAAAAGAAAAATTCATCACTTAATGAAAAAAAGAACCAAATAGTTAATATATATGAATGTTTTGATAAATTAAAATAAACAAAATGAATATATTTACTTACTGGAGTTTGTGATGATGATTGATGAAGAAGTGAAAAACGAAAAAGGTACAAAAAAAGAGGCAGTTGCGAGTCTTTGGGATGGCTAACCATATTCAGACTGTTGACTGATAAAAAACAAGAGTCTCATAAAAGAGTGTTTCTCGTTTCAAATTTTGGGAAAGCAAACCTTATTCAAAGGAGAAACAACATAGACCAAGAAGAATATGAGAGCAATGCAAATGCCAATGACGGATTCAATTTGGTTTTCTTAATTTCTCACTACCCCACACAATACCAAAACTATGAAACTTGTATTTATCTTCCTTACCAAACACTTCATCAACTCTCTCTCTGCAAACATAACATGCCAGGTTTCTTATTCTTTCTCTTTTGCTTCTTCGCATCACACATCACAATTTCATTCTCATCAGACACCTTAACCCCATCACAAACTCTTCTAACCAACCAAACCCTGCTTTCACCAAGCAAAGTCTTTGCTCTGGGCTTCTTTTCCAGGACCAATTCCTCTTGGTACTTAGCCATATGGTACAACAACATCACCAACCGACCTGTAGTGTGGGTTGCCAACAGAGACAACCCTCTCCGCAACTCCACAGGGTTTCTAACCATTGGAGAAAACAAAAACATAGTTCTCACAACTCCATCAGAGGAACCCGTTTGGTCCTCTAATGTCACAAAAGCCAATAACCCAATTCTTCAGCTTTTGGACACGGGAAATCTAGTTCTCAGAGAAGCAAACGTAACCGACCCGACAAACTACCTATGGCAAAGCTTCGATTACCCGACAGACACACTCTTACCTGGGATGAAAATGGGGTGGAACCTAGACACTGGCGAGGAGAAACACTTAACCTCGTGGAAAACTGGAGAAAATGACCCTTCAAGTGGAGATTACACTTTCAAGATAGATCCTCGTGGAATACCGGAAATTTTCTTGAGGAATGAGGATAATATAATATACAGAAGTGGGCCTTGGAACGGTGAGAGATTCAGTGGGGTACCAGAGATGCAACCTGACACTGATTCCATCTGGTTTAATTTTTCATACGATATCCATGGCGTGTACTATTCCTTCTCCATTGAAAACCGTTCTATTTTGTCGAGGCTGGTTGTGACTTCGCGTGGCGAACTTCAGCGTCTTACTTGGGTGCCAAGCAGCAACACATGGACCACCTTTTGGTATGCGCCTAAGGATCAGTGTGACGGTTTCAAAGCGTGCGGGGCTAATGGTTTGTGTGACTCTAATGCCTCGCCGGTTTGCACGTGTATGAGAGGGTTCAGTCCGAGGAACCAGCAGGCGTGGAATTTGAGAGATGGGTCTGGTGGGTGTGTGAGGAACACGAATTTGGATTGTGGGAGTGACAAGTTTTTGCATGTGGGGGACGTGAAGCTGCCAGAGACAAGTAGTGTGTTCTGGAACCGGAGCATGAACCTAGACGAGTGTAAAGATTTGTGTCGCAGGAATTGTTCTTGCACTGCTTATGCCAACATTGAGGTCACAAATGGAGGAACAGGGTGCGTGACGTGGAGTGGTGAACTCATAGACATGAGACAGTATCCCAGCGGTGGACAAGATCTCTTTGTCAGAATAGCAGCTTCTGATGCAGGTACAACATTTTCACCGCTATTTCTTTGCTTTTATTATTTTAAACACTGTTTAGGAAATAAAAGAAAACAATACTCAATAATGACAAAATAGATGGTTGCACATCTGTTTTATTAAACAATTGTTTCTGTTCTGTCTTCCAATCTTCCAAACTCTGTTTCATACCAGTGAGGTTTGTTGGTTATTAGAAATTAAGCTAAGGTGTTTGCGCATTTGGCTGAGTAAATTCGAATGCCATTAAGCATTGAAACATTTTGAAATAAAAAATTTTATATTCGAGAAGTGTTAGATCTTCAAAATTTTTATGTTCAATTAGTAAGATACCATAGATTTGTGTAACAAAAAGAAGAACCTAGATGATTAATCCTGAATGAGCGGAAATAAACAGTTGCTGACGTTAGAAAATATTTGGTCAAAATTTTTTGGTACTCAATTTTAGCAAGATTCTTTTTTCAATTTCTTGGTGCCGCCCTAAACTTGTTTCATCTGTGATGTGGCTTCTAAGGAAGGAAAAGGGAAAAAGAGAGGAATGTGTCTGCTGTGGGAAAATATGAATGCAATTGCATTTCTTCACTCACCCTTTTCGTTGCATTGGTTGGGTGACCTAACTGAATAAATTTAAATTCTCTATTTTTTCCAGATATTTTTTGAGCACGCAACTTTATTAAAGTACTCTTTTTCTAGAATTTATCGGGCCCATTCACTTTTCTCATGTGGGCCCTACGGAAATGGTGGGTTGTGGGCCGACGTTTTTGACTCGTTACGTTTTCTTTTTGGCGCATACGAATGCTATGGTCTTTTCAAAATCTACTTTTCGACATTTATCACATTTATCACATCTACTTTTCGACAAGAAATAAAACATTTACGCTTTCTTTTTCTGAAAATTTTCATTTGTAATGTTATTGTGTATGAAATTAAGCACGAGATGAATAGAGAGTATTAGGAAACAAGTTTATCACTATGAAAGTGGGAAAAGAGGGTCCTGGACCATGCTATGTTCATAGGTTGGTAGGTCTTGGAGCATGTGAACTGTGAAAATTAAAAAAAAAAGAAGATAAGGATCTGTTTAATGAATATCACCTGCACTCAGAAAAGCTTATTTTTATACATTTCGGTGGGAGTAGGCAGCATTTCAAAGCTGCATGTCTACATCAAACCAAGCAAAATTCTCTTACTATTCTTCACCTTTTTTGTGCATGTGTTTTTTATGTTTCCTTTTGTAAGGGAAATAAAAATTTGTATGATAGAAAACTAAGCTAATTTCATCAGTCTCCTTGAAGTGAATTTCTATGGCTAATCTGACACGTTACATTTCTGCATAAGTTTAATTCAGACACACTAATGTTCCCTTGCACATACTGAATAATGGTGTCGCATTTTTTTCTACGAGCTTGTAGGTTCTTCCAATTTGGTTAAGTGAAAGTGTTGCATAATTTTCTGTCTTGAATATTTACTCTACAAAACCGATTTTCTACCACTTAGAACAAATATTAAGTGGATAAATGTACTAAAAGAAACATATGTTTCACAGATGACACAGAATCTGCAGGTGGCTCTCACAAGACAAACCATGTCGGCGAGATTGTAGGAATTACAATTTCTGCAGCTGTAGTAATTGTGGGATTGGTTGTGATTTTCTGGAAGAAGAGGAAAGTGTTAAGTGTATCGAATGTGAAGACTACCCCCAGAAGTAAGTCCTTCTCCACATAAAGTTATGTAAATGGTATAAACGTTGTTGTGGCAGATGATAACATATTTTGATTCTTGCCACAAAACCAGGTTCTTTCCAAAGAAGTAGAGAATTGCTAACAAGTGACGGGTTATTTTCAAGTAATAGAGAAAACTCGGAAGAAAGGAACATGGATGACATAGAGTTGCCAATGTTTGATTTTAATACTTTAACAATGGCCACAAACAACTTCTCTGAAGCAAATAAACTTGGACAAGGAGGGTTTGGCATTGTTTACAGGGTAGGTTTGTTTTTTTTTTTATAGCTCCCATAATAATCCATACAGAAAACCATACTAATGGGAGTACTTGTGTGGCTAGCAGGGAAGGTTGATGGAACGTGATATTGCAGTCAAGAGGTTATCAAAAAACTCTGTGCAAGGAGTTGAAGAATTTAAGAATGAGGTCAAGTTAATTGTCAAACTTCAACATCGAAATCTTGTTCGGCTCTTTGGATGCTGCGTGGAGATGGGTGAGAAGTTGCTAGTGTACGAGTACATGGAAAATAGAAGCCTTTATTCCATTTTGTTTGGTAATTTTTAACATTCCACAACTCAGATCTTTTGTTTTTTCAATGCATGCATGTTTTGTTTAACATGGTCTTATTTTTATATCTAAATGATCCAGACAAAGCCAAAAAACCCATGTTGGACTGGAATAGACGATTCAACATTATATGTGGCATAGCTAGAGGGCTACTCTATCTGCATCATGATTCAAGACTCAGGATTATCCATAGAGATCTCAAGGCAAGCAACATTCTACTTGACAGTGAAATGAATCCAAAGATATCGGACTTTGGAATGGCTAGACTTTTTGGCGCGAATCAGACAGAAGGAAACACGTTGAGAGTTGTTGGAACATAGTGAGTACCACTTCATTGCAAACAGTTATCTCTACAAGACCAAATATACTGACCTTATTATTTGTATATTTTTGTTATGTACAGTGGTTACATGTCTCCTGAATATGCTATGGACGGGACCTTCTCAATGAAATCTGATGTTTTCAGCTTTGGAGTTCTGGCATTGGAAATTATAACTGGAAAGAAAAATAGAGGATTCTATTACTCAAATGATGATATGAATCTTCTAGGGAATGTGAGTGAGAGTGATTCACTAATTAGAGTGATACCTAGTTGATAGTATCATATTCTGTTTATAAACAATTGATGGTGCTTTTTTATTGTAGGCATGGAGGCAGTGGAGAGATGGCAGTGCATTGGAACTTGTTGATTCATCAATTGGCAATTCATATTCAGCATCTGAAGTTCTTAGATGCATACACGTTGGACTCTTGTGTGTCCAAGAACGTGCAGAAGATAGGCCAACAATGTCTTCAGTGGTGTTGATGCTGAGTAGTGAATCTGCATCGATGCCACAGCCCAGAAACCCTGGGTTTTCCACAGGGAAGAATCCTGCGGAGACTGATTCTTGTTCAAGTAAGCAAGATGAATCATGGAGTGTGAACCAAGTCACGGTCACATTGCTAGATGCTAGGTAGTCAAAAGAAGCACGACATCACCTAGCACATTGTATATTCCTTGAAACATAAAAGTTATACTGTAAATTTTCCTTCCTCTGATAGTTGCGGCATCTTTGAGATCTACTTTGATCTTGTTTTGGTGTAATATGCAAGAGAGACAGTGAAAACCATATTAGTTTAAGAGCTTGAAACTCACACAGGCAGTTTTCTCCATGTCTAGCAGAGGCAGACTTAGACGCTATCTTAGCTCAGTCAGGCTTATAATGTAATTGGATTTAGTGTTCGAGTTCAATTTTGATATGGCTTTTACTTTTCTATACACTCGTCAAATATTTGATGATACCTTATTACTGTTTGATTATATATTAACAAGCAGGTATTAAACTCAATCCATAGTAAGTTAGATTCATTTTTAGTTATATTTAACTAATTTTGTTTATAAATAATTTTTAAATACATAAATCTTGATTTTCATTCTATATATTTCTTAGCCTGTAACAAAGAAAGATGATGCAGTAGCTTTTATAGTAAAATCAATACTGCAAGTGGTTGGTTACCTGCCCCAGTAGATTATGCACGTGTGACATAGTATTTAGTAAGAAAATAGTTTTGTTCTACCGCTCCAGTTAAACTTTGAAACACCAAAAAAATTAATGAGAGTCACTAAGTTTACTTGATCTGTTGATCATCTGAGCCCTAAGCTGAATTTATGAACTGAACCTTGAAATGGTAATCATATAAAGTAAATTTTAGCTATGATAGCAGTTTATTTTCTATCTTCTTCTCAAATATAAATGTCCTACCAACAAGGGGTGCAATATTTAGCAATCCAAATCCTGTTCTCCGATTAAACCAAACCCAAAACAAACAATGTAGAGGGCCCAAGACAAATGATGAGCAATCCCGAAGACAAAACAGAAGGAAGATCAAAGAAGAGCTGTTGAAAAAATAAATAAAGGCTTGAATAAGTTTTAAATAATAATAAATTTAGATGTTTTTTAAGTGAGTGTTGGTTAAAAAAATTTAGAGGTTTTATTGAGTGTTTAAAATAAATTTAAATGTTCTAATCAGTGTTTAAATATTTTTATTTTATTTAAATATTCTGCTATTTACTTTCATTCTTTCATTTCCAACTCATCAAACAATTTTTTTTTTGTTCAATCTCCTCCAATTTATTGACGGAAGTAATATATGGTAAAATTAAATAACAGATAAGAATAAAAATATTTAATAAAAACTTAATTGAAAAAACTTAAGAAGAGGAAATTAAAACTTCGAATTACTATATGGCTATTTATACTCGATAAATTATTTAGTTCAAAACAACATTTTTAGATTTTGTATGCTTATAAAATATTTAATGACACCTTAGTTACATTGCTTATAATAGTATGGAGACAACTAGGTACTAATTCTTGGCATGCAAGAGCATAAGAAAGTAGAGCATTGCTTCCAACCAGGTACATTGCTTATAATATACACACACTTGACGAATACCTAGAAACTCTCATTCCATATTCCCAAGTTTTGACATTGTTGGCACTGCCTACACAAATTAATGGAAAATAGAGATTGTAGATGCAGAGAAAGGGGATGCTGAAAGGAAAAAAAGAAGAAAAAAACAAGTTTTCGAGACTTCCAACATTCTATTATTTAGAAACCAATGGATTGTTATATATTTGTTTATTAGTATAGTTTGGTAAAAAGTCTTGCTGCTATCAACATCTTCCAGCTCTCATTGACCAAGAGTCTCTGCAGTTGCTTTCACTTGACATGCCACGTTAAAATATTGCACTATTTAGTCGTGGAGCATGATTAATCAGAGATCTGCAAAGCAAATTTCAAACTATGCCCCATCTTTCTTTCTTGTTCTTGCTGTTGCTCCAATGCTGTCTCAACATTAAAGTTTGGTGTTGTTGAGTCTGATGACCTAAAGTTGACGTTGCTCTCCAATATTTCATGCTAATTTTATATACATTATTTTACATTTTCATTCTCAAATGTGCTTTCTTTTCGCCTCATCAGCACAGTTTAACTCAATATTATATGCTTCAATAAATATCACTCACTCAAGTAGGCATTATAGTCCATACTAAAACTCAAATAAGTGAAATAGAATTCACAAATCTACGTTTTCATTATGACTATATTTTCACTTTTAGGTTACTATTGGACCAAAAACAAAAATTTATGAAAACAACAAATATTTTGTGTTTTGATTATGACTTGAGGTCAGAAGATTTTGAATCAAAAGGTCCTATATATCAAAGAACTCAGATATAACATATCAGTAATGTGCTGCGATGTGCAAATCCTCAGGTCGAACCCCTATTCTGTACACAAGTTCAGACTTTTCACTAATTTGTTTGTGATGTGCAATTACAGATTAGTTTATAAAGACTTTAAAAATTCAAGAACATAGGATTGTGACACTCATGAAAACATATGATCACACAAAATGAATTTCTTACACAGATGCACGCTGGTTTAGAAAAAAAAAAAGGCATTTCATGTAACCTTTCAAAAAGAGAACAGGACCCTCAAGGTACACCTGCTCCCAATTATAGAATTCTTTTGTTTAATTTAACAAACCAATTAAATTCACAGAGGTGTCCACATAAGAAGTTTAATGGGAACAGTGAGATTAAAGAACCAAAGTTTTCTTTTATAAGTAGTAGCGTGAAAGGATCAAATTACTCATGGAGAAAACCAAGTTCACCCTTTTATTTCTTGTTACTTGTTGCTATTTCCTATCCTTGTTTCCTACAGCTTTGGAAGCAGAGGATAAAATAACTCCTCCACAAACCATCAGTGGCAACCAGACACTAGTCTCACCTTCTCAAAATTTTGAACTTGGTTTCTTCAGTCCTTCCAATTCCACTCACATTTATCTTGGAATTTGGTACAAGCGTATCCCAATTCAGACAGTTATTTGGATTGCAAATAGAGACAAACCACTAGTTAAATCTGGTGGCTCCTTGACATTCAGTGGTGATGGGAAGCTCATTCTTCTAAGCCACACAGGAAGTGTTGTATGGTCCTCAAATTCATCTGGGCCTGCAAAAAATCCAGTGGCACAGCTTCTAGATTCCGGAAACTTTGTGTTGAAAGACTATGGAAATGAGAGATTTTTGTGGGAGAGTTTTGATTACCCATCTGACACATTGATACCAGGAATGAAACTAGGTTGGAACTTCAAAACTGGCTTGAATAGACTCTTGACTTCCTGGAAAACCACTTCTGATCCTTCTTCAGGAGAATACACCTACAGTGTGGATCCACGTGGCCTTCCTCAGCTTTTCCTTCACAAGAGAAACAAGCAAGTCTTCAGAAGTGGACCGTGGTATGGACAACAATTCAAAGGTGACCCGGTTCTCAGTGCAAATCCAGTTTTCAAACCCATCTTTGTGTTTGATTCTGATGAAGTGTCTTACTCCTTTGAGACCAAAGACACCATCCTTTCAAGATTTGTGCTGAGTCACTCTGGTTTGATTCAGCATTTTTCATGGAATGATCTTCATTCAAGTTGGTTTTCTGAATTTTCAATTCAAGGGGACCGTTGTGATGATTATGGCCTTTGTGGTGCTTACGGTTCTTGTTACATCAATAGCTCCCCTGTTTGCAAGTGTTTGAAGGGTTTTGAGCCTAAGCTTCCGCAGGAATGGGAAAGGTCTGAGTGGTCAGATGGATGTGTTAGACAAAACACACAGGTTTGCAGCAATGGAGATGCATTTCAGCACTTTACAGGAATGAAGCTTCCAGATGCTGCTGAGTTTCGTACAAACTACAGCATCAGCATTGATCACTGTGAGAGAGAATGTTCTAAGAACTGCTCCTGTGTTGCCTATGCAAAGCTAGATATAAATGCCAGCGGAAAAGGTTGTATTGCATGGTTTGGGGATTTATTTGATATAAGAGAGGTTTCTGTGAATGGACAAGATTTCTACCTGAGGGTTGCAGCTTCAGAAGTAGGTAAGAACATTGAAGGTATGTGCTACCAATCCATGTCATCTTTTAGTCCAATTTTAGCAGTCACCAGAAATTTAGCCAACTTGTTTTTTGAGCAACCCAACAAATACTTTTTATCATATTAAAGATTCTTTTTTTCCCAACAATAAAAGCAATTTCAATTTTTCTCAAAATATGTTTACATATTGTATGTTTTGTCTTTATATGTGGTGTCAGGTTCAAATGCTGATGGAAGTAAAAGGAAGAAACTCATACTCTTTCCTGTGGCTGCATCTGTGACTTCAACAATTATTGTATCAACATTGTGGTTGATAATTAAGAAATGCAGAAGAAATGGAGGTAATATAACTTGTAGTTCTAGTTTGAGAAGATAGATCTGTCATACTTTTTGAACCGTAGTGTCCTTAGAATTATTGATTAATCCTTGGTTATTTGCTTCTGTAAGCAGCCAAACAGACCGGTAGTCAGTTTAGTGTTGGCAGAGTCAAGAGTAAAATGAATGAATTTGAACTTCCAATGTTTGAGATTGCAATGATTGAAGCCGCCACTCGGAATTTCTCTAGTTACAACAAGATTGGAGAAGGTGGATTTGGTCCGGTATACAAAGTAAATTACTCTCTTTGTGGTTATTTATTAACCAAACAATATTACTCTTTCTGAGTGTCTACTATTATTGGGTGTCCATGCATCATTTTCCTTCATTAAGTAATTTAAGTTTTGTACTAGTTGTTCAGTCCAAATATTCAAATTGATAGTAAAACTTTCCACTTACCAAGCAAACAAGTCTATTGATTCCGTTTTCCTACGAGAAAGGCTATTTGCCTTCAGTTTTACAACAACAGTAATAATATCTTGATTCTGTTGGATTTGTAGGGTCAACTTCCATCAGGACAGGAAGTAGCTGCGAAAAGGCTATCAGAGAAATCTGGACAAGGCCTGCAGGAGTTCAAGAATGAGGTCATTTTGATCTCCCAACTTCATCATCGAAATCTTGTCAAGCTTCTGGGTTGTTGCATTAACGGTGAAGATAAAATATTGATTTATGAATACATGCCAAACGGAAGCTTGGACTCCTTATTATTTGGTTGGTCAATCTACTATTCCAAAATCACATCTACACATATAAACACGTACTTTGAGCCAACACATTTCACTTGATCATAATATACTGTATAACACAAGCAGTGTTCTGAATCAGATGAAACCAAGCGTTCTGTGCTCAGTTGGAAAAAGAGGCTGGACATAATTATCGGCATTGCTCGTGGAGTTCTGTACCTTCACAGAGATTCAAGGCTGAGAATCATCCATAGAGACCTGAAAGCAAGCAATGTTCTTTTAGACAGTGAAATGAATCCAAAAATTTCTGACTTCGGAATGGCAAGAATGTTTGGTGGAGATCAAACTGAAGCAAAGACCAAGAGAGTAGTGGGAACCTAGTAAGCACAACAACGACACGTGACTTAACTTTCCACTGTTTTTCTGAACTTAACCGCTAAAATCATTTTACCCTCTGCAATTGTTACAGTGGATATATGGCCCCAGAGTACGCAATAGATGGGCACTTCTCTTTCAAATCGGATGTTTATAGCTTTGGGGTTTTACTCCTAGAGCTGCTGAGCGGCAAGAAAAACAAAGGATTTGTTCACTCAGATCACACACTGAATCTCCTAGGCCATGTGAGTAAAGTGGTCAATGTGTGTCTTTTATTCTCTTCTTTTTTCTTATAATAGAATTAGAAAAAAATTTGGAGTTATTTGAGAAAACTTCAGTATGTGTTAAAAATGTAATCTTTGCTTAATTAGTACTATAATCTGATTAAGGGAATAACTTGGAAACATGGTAGGCATGGAAGGTGTGGAAAGAAGATAGGGCCTTGGAGCTGATGGATCCATTGCTTGGGAGTGAGTTTCCGACATGTGAAGCTCGAAGGTGTATTCAAGTGGGTCTGTCATGCGTTCAACAGCTCCCAGAAGACAGGCCAACAATGTCTTCAGTTGTTTTGATGTTGGACAGTGAGAGTGTGTTGATCCCCCAACCCGGAAGGCCAGGATTATATTCCGAGAGATTTTTCTCTCAGACAAATTCATCATCACACAACTCTGGTTCCAATCACACAACTGCTACTTCGATTGAAGGTCGTTGATTCCTCAGTAACAAGCCTGTGCAAGTTCAATACGCATGAAATTTTCTTTCTGATTCAAAACTAAGCAGATAATGGGAATCATCATGCTTAGACTTGTTTTTGTTGGAGGCTCTCTCATGACACTGTTAGTGTTATTTATTTTTTTTCTTCAATAAGTTTATGATCAGTGAAGTGGGGCAATTTATCGGTGCAATTTTGACTTTTTTTCTGTGGAAGTGGACAAAATTTTAAAACAATTGAATACGGTAAACAGGACTTAAAACATGAAGATGTTGTGTTCTCTAATATATGACTTTGGCTGAAACTAATATATGTTGTGTCTGAAATTTATTATTCCTTTTTCTTCTGATTTCCGTTATAACCAAACTAAATTTTGGGAGTGATGGACATATTAATTGGCTCGTACATTGAAATAAAGGAAAATGCATATTTCATAAAATTAAGTCAAGTTAACAAGTGAGTTAAAAGACTTAAACCATATTATTTATTTAGTTTAAATCAAATTTCACAATTTGTCCAAAATCCTAACCCTAACCTAGAGGGATACATTTGTCCTGATGGGTGCAGAAAATAATTAATGGGGTGCAGGAAGCAACTGCCCTATCTCCATCTAAGTAATACTATAAATAGAAATTGACCCAGGGCAAGACAACCATGATACATGAAATCAACTGTTTTTTTTGGCAGTTCAAGCAAACCCACCATGGATTAGTGGGTTACACAGTGAATTTGTATCAACAAAACGAATGTATGGTTCAAATAGAAATTTATTTAATTGGGTCGGTCAGGCTAGGTATTGCATATAGTTACATTGGATCCAACTAATTTATCATCTTTATGACAAAACAATGTATTACATTCTCAATACATATAGTATTTATTGTATAAATTATAACTATGTTAATGAACTGCATTTTAGTTTAATTTATTTAAATCACTAATACCAAATAAATTAAAGGGATGATAAATAATTTTACGGTCTTAAGAAAGACTTAAAAGTTATGAGGTGAGGATTTTTTTTTCAAATAGTACCACGTCTTTCTTTCAATTTATTTTAGTATGTTTTTCAAAAATTTATTACAATATTTATATTTTGTCAAAATTTTACAGTCATTTTTATGAAAATGTATTATTGCACAAAAATATTATTAAACAATCATCAATTAAACTATTTATTGAACGTACATATGATTGGATTATTTGCATATAGAAATGAAAAACTAAGAGCCTCGTCTTTTGAAATGAGCATGAACCCATCTTGCTTTTTAGAGTGGATTAACAGGTTAACCTCCGATCATTAGAAAAAATAAATAAAATAAAAAGTATCACTTAAATAAATGATAAACTTATCAATTGACACTAAGATTTCCTTTTCAGTGTTAATTAAGTTTGTGCATACACTAATTGAGAAATTAAGAGAGCAAAAACTTCCAAGCCTTTTTAATTATAAAACTTTAAAAACTCAACTGGACGGGACTTATCTAAGTTGAATCGTGGATTATAGAAATGAGAATTAGGTGAAACGGATTAAATGGGTTACCCATAAACTTTCCGGATTATTATTCTATTCATAAACAGCCGAATTATACGAGTCAAATTGGAGGATTGGAAATCATTATCATTAACACTTATTTAATATTCATTTAAAATAGTTTTAAAAAAAGAAAAAAAAGTAGAGAAGTAAGAAGTTTCCTTGGCACAACAATAGCGCATCCAAGCCATTGAAGTATGTTACAATAGTGTGTAATAATAAGAAATTATAAATGATGAATGAACAAGGACCTGATTTCAACTACTCCACCTTCGTGTGATGTAAGTTTGCGTTTGACCCACCAATCATGCATCACCCACCATGTCTTCGATTAATTAAAAGATGTAATGCATAATAAAATATAAAATAATTGACGAAAGATAATAATGATCAACTAAATAAGTTGTTGCAGGCTCATTAATTAACTACTGAGTTGAATAATTCGTTTAAGAGTTCTTCATTTCGTGATGAAACATTTTGCGGTGTCATGAACTACTCCGATCGGTTAGGAATGATTTATTAACATTACTAATTGAATGAGAGAACGATCTCAAAATAAGATTCGAATAATAATGAAGTTGTTCTATATTTCTTAGGAGTTCGAATTTTAAAAGTGACAAAATAATAGAAAAGACAAGAACATGAAAGCATATGTCTTTTTTTCTGTATTTAACTTTTCTTAAACGTATGTCATTCCCATTATAATAATAATAATAATACTGTAATAAGCTACACTATAAGACCAGGTACATTGTTAAGGTTTCATTCACCAACATCTTTTGGTTTCCATAGAGACGGGAGACAAGACATTAGCAGTTTCTTACCAATGGCTACCAAGGTTTATATTATGTAAGACATTCTAACTCTCCTCTTTTTTGTCCTACTTTGATGCTTAAGTCGGGAGCAATACTCCAATTTCATTGTCTTATATTCTTAATTTTGTCCTTGTTAATCACTTCACTTTACCATTGTGAAGTTCATAATCCATTTATTCTGGGTCTGCTTTATTTTTTCCATACACAATTAATGATTGATGGCATAGTTTTACTTTCTTTTTCTGCATGCTTGATTTCTTTATCTTGTTTTTCAGCTGTGGAGTTAATCTCTGTCAAAGTATTAGATTTAGTTTTATTTTTATCGGCAAAGTATTATTAGATTTGGTATTTGTTTAGATTGATGAATTGGGAAGGTGTGGTGAGTCTTCAGTAGTAGTAGCTGCTGTAACTTCTAGACTTTTCAACAGTTTATGTCTTACTTGTGAAGAATTTTCACCACTGAACTAAAAGTCAACTATGAATGTTTACCTTGTCATTTCCTTATGGTATTTGAAGGAATCAAGGTTTTTGTATTGATGTCTCCCTAATATCTGACGCTGTTTTTGCCGTTTTTTCCTTGAAATTTTGGGAATTCTTCTGTTTCTCACCAAAGCAGTACTGGAACGTGTTTCTCCTTTGAACTGGTGTGGAATCCCTTGGAGCCAAATAAAATAATAACGTTAATACGATAATTCTGGTCAAAGCTGTTTGAGAGCGTGGGAAGGAATTAATAGTTTTTCAATTCTTACAATTGCAGCCAAGGAGGAAAAACTTTTGCTTAGATCTGTTTTAATTTCTTTACCCTGTTCTCGTATTTCAGCTTTATTACATTCTTGAACTGTATTTTCATTATAAATTGATTTAACGTCTCCTTTTTAATCATAACTTCAAAAACCAAAAAAGAAAACAAAAAGATACAGAATTTTGACTCTAAAATTTGGGGAGAAGAGGGGTTTCACAATGGCAATTCGTGAATTCCAGGCTCCATTATCTCAAAAATGAATAAGCTGTAAAGTGCTGTAGTCATTTCTTGAAAGAACGGGTAAAGCTTACAGAGTTTCTGAACTAACTCCATCAGTTTCTAATAAATTTTTATATGGATCAGCATTATAAGACCAAGAATAGTCTATCTATCCTGTTCCAGAAAGCTATAGTTATTACATAATTTATTTCTCTTTCGCTAATCTGAATGGAATTTGCATTGCATGGTTTAGTTATTATTCTACGTATGGACATGTTGAGAAGCTAGCTAGAGAGATAGAAAAAGGGGCTGCTTCTGTGGAGGGAGTAGAAGCAAAACTGTGGCAGGTTTGTAAACCTTTTTCATTTTCATTCAACTAAAAAGTGCTCACTTATGTCACCTCTTTTAACGGCTCATGATATCATTATGTGATGATATGAGCTGGCCATGTTACACTCTTCATGTAATTCTGAACAAAAAAGGAATTTTGTTTATGCACTTTCACTCTTTGTATCAAAACACACAGGTACCTGAAACATTGCCAGAAGAAGTACTTCAGAAGTTGGGAGCACCACCAAAGAGTGATGCTCCAGTTATTACTCCCAATGAGCTTCCTGAGGCTGATGGCTTTTTGTTTGGTTTTCCTACAAGATTTGGATCTATGGCTGCTCAATTTAAAGCATTTTTTGATGCAACCGGAGGCCTATGGCGTTCACAGTCACTATCAGGAAAGCCTGCAGGTTTCTTCTATAGCACTGCTTCTCAAGGAGGTGGTCAAGAAACTACCCCGTGAGTCACTGAATTCTTCTTTAATTCCTGTGTTTCTGTTTCTATCACTGCTAATATTGTATATGCAGCTGACAAAAAAAGCAATAGAAAACTTAGTGACAGTTTTGTTTTTTGATTGTACAAACAGGTTGACATCAATTACTCAACTTGTTCACCATGGAATGATTTATGTGCCCATTGGATACACATTTGGCGCTGGCATGTTTGAGATGGAGAAGTTGAAAGGTGGGTCCCCATATGGTTCAGGAACTTATGCTGGGGATGGCTCAAGGCAGCCTAGTGAGCTAGAATTGGCTCAAGCTTTCCATCAGGGAAAGTACTTTGCAGGCATTGCAAAGAAGCTCAAGGGATCTCAATGAGTTTTATACTCCATATATACTCTGCATGCATTACCGTTTTCACAAATAAAGTAATATGTTTCAAATACAAGTGTGAGAATAAATCAATACTTCATCTTCAATACAATTGTTGCCACTTTTCATTCTGTATCCTGGATCCTGTAATGCAGTCTTTATTGCAAATTCATGCGTTGTGTTCATATAGGTATCGTTGTCTAAATTTCACAAATATCTCTAATCTGTCTGCACGAATCTCTACCGGTTTATTATCACCAACTGCAGTTGTGGAAAACAAATTTTTAATCGTTAGACTGCATGAATTATTCTGATCTCGCCATGCGATGAAATTGCTGTGAAGTTTTGTCATATTGAATATCCATTTGGTCCAATGACAGATAAAAACTAACAAGAAAGTTCATTCCTCAGGGTGTTGACTTTTAAGCCGATTGTAGAATTAAGCTTAGAACAGTATTGCCAAAAAGCTTAGAACAGGGTGTTAGTTCATCTATTTGTATGCATTGTATGATTGAACTTTGATGATCTCTACAGGGAGTGATTATACTATTTACTTTGTATAATGTTAATGTTAATGTATTATATTTCAAAATATCAATTTCTTATTTCCTGCAATTTTATGTTTAATTAACGCAAACAAACTTTTGATTTCACTTGGAATAGGTGAAATGGAATACTGATATATTTTTCTTCTCATTTGAGAATGGCAACCATACTATTAAATGATAAGGAGTGAGAGGAGGTATTAGAGATTTTAGCTGATGGCAGCAAAGAAATCTATATCTCCAACTGTGAAGAGAAATATAAGCTTTGAAACATGATTTGGAAGGAATTCTTTACCAAGATATTTTGCAGTATTTAAAGTCAGCTTAGATGATATCATCGTATAGAAGACTAAAAAGCACTACATATGAGTATAAACAAGTTCTAAGTTACAATGAGATTTGATGCTGCTTTAACTTTGTCGGGACATCACCAAAATTTTGGACTGTGTTATGCAGAATATATACGCATTTTAAATGGTATATTCTGAAATATATTTTTGGATCTAAAAATTAAAATATACACAGAAAAAAAAAACAAAAATACACCATAAATACCTAGATGATCAATGAATTTGTAGTAACCTCTCCCACTCATGGACGAAGGAAGAAAATTTTCAAGGGATGCAGGTGGGGGTTGCAACGGGAAGGGTAGAAGAAGAGGTGAGGGAGAAGAAATGAGAAGTAGGTTAAATATAAATATCGAGAGGGGTAGTTTGGTCTTTCCACAAGGAGTACGGGGTGAAGTTGAATTTTATGGGGGTGCAGCATGTAAAGCCCTAAACTTTATCATATTGAAGCCCAGTCTACATAGTTTCCCTGGGCCAGAAATTGTAACCACACTGAGCAGATCCTTGCGAGTCAAGCTTTCAAGTGGTCAAATCCAAATCCAATACATATCTCATAGAAGTTTTTTTTGTATAATTTTTTAATTTATAAAAAAGTGTATGTCTTTACTTTAGAAATCTATGTTGAGAAACTTATCCAATAAACACTTTATAGTCTAGATTTGGCATACGATATTCCTAATTATTCTTCTTACAAATTGGGATGAACAGTTAATGAGGGAGAACTTAACATTATGTTGAAGTCAGAATCTGTACTTGTGATTGTTCCGTAAAATCAATTTGTCCTTTTCAAATGAGAACATTTGATTTAGGTGAAGCATGATGTTGTGGTGACAATACTAAACGGTGTAAAAGGTTTGGAAGGGAGAGAGAGAGAGAGCTTGTGATCCCAGCTATGGAAGAATCTGGCATGCAAAATCAAATATTTTGATGTGTGAATGGAATGCAAAATCAAAAAAGAAAGGGAACCTTTTGTGAAGCTGGAATGAACAACAACTTGCATTACAAGATTGAAACACGGGCTTTCTTATCGATTAGCCAAAACAACAAAAGAAAGATGTGTGAGGAGTCATAATACAAATGCTTTATTAAATTGCAATGATGCTTTGTGTCTTTTTCTTTCCTACTTTATCAAATTCCTTCATGTATCTTCTTTTATGCTAAGTAACCACACCTTTATAAAGGGAAAAAACAAGAACCAACATTTGATATTCACTCACGTATGATCTCGAGATGCTTCAAGCATGGTGCAATATTTATCGTGGGATGATGAACTCATTCATAAAGTGGTAAAATAAAAATGATAAGCGTGTGGCAAGAGATACTTGGCATTACATTTTTAATGACTAAAGCGCTACTTTTTCATCATTAGTCACTTCTCATACACCCATTCTTCAGCTTTAAGCTTATTCTTCTTCTCATTATTTTAATTCTTATCCTTGGTCCACCCTTATTATATCAACTCTCCATAGCACCTTTTAAATACATCATTCATTTTTCTTCTCCCTATATGTCAATTCTTTTCGTAATCATGGTTCAGAGGAAGTAATAAGTATACTTAACCATTTATGACTCTCTACAAGGTTTAATTCCGGAATATTAAAATTAAGATAGTGTTTATCCACACTACTTTTTTCTTTTTTTTTAAATATTACAGGAAACACGTGTTTCATACAGCTGTCAAAAAATAAATATTTCTTTACTTTATGCAAAAAAAGAGAGAAATATATATTAAAAAATGGATAAAATATTCTTAAAAGAATTCGTTTTCGTTTTTTGAATGCAAGTTCGGCATGTATAATATTTGGAATAAGAGTTGTTGCCACAGTAATTCTATAGAATTTGAATCGGACTTTTTTATATAAAAAAATGCACGTGGATAAAAAAGAAAAGACCGCTTTGTTTTGCCTTTTTTTTTTTTCTCTATTCTTCTACTACTCTCATGTTTGTCTTTATTGTACGATTTCTTGAATGTTTAAATTAAAAATGTTAAATTATCAAATAAATTGTTTGTTTAAACTTTATAATTTTAAAATTAAGTGAGAAAAAAAAGATAAAATAAACATAGCTTAACAACAAGTCAATAACAATAACAAGTGATGGGATATTTAATCTCTTTTACGATAACTTACAAAATTTTTCATCATTAGTCTTTCAAATTAGGATTGGACGGAACTTAACGGTGAAAATTCTTCGTAAGGAAAAAATTGTCTAAACCTTCATCAGCTCCTTTTTGGACTATATTTATAATTGATATGAAATTAACACAAACCTCTGCCACCTTAAGTCAACCTTTAAAACATGGTAACTATATAAAAAGTATTTTTCTCTTTTTTTTAAAGTTATAATGATATTACATAATTTCAATTGTGCTCAATTTGTACTAAACCTAACCTAAATCAAAAGTTAAAGTTTAATTAAGCCTTTATAAGCTTTATTTTTATTCATGCTTATGATTGATGTGAAATTTCAATAAAATAAAATAATTTAATTATAAATAAATAAATAAATAAAGCTAAAAAAAACTTTCAATTGTAAAATAATAACAAGATTGTTAGATAAATTCTCGGATAATAATCGTTATCATACAATTCCCTTCATGTATTGTGCCTTAAACGTGTCACGTGTGTTGCATCCTTCGCAATTCTTTATTTATTTTTAGTTTATAATAATAGTATTGCGCACTTTTCTTAATAAAAATGTTGCATTCATGAAATTGAAAATTTTTCTTTTTTATATGTACCTTTTGTCACTTTAATCAATTATTTACTGCTGCGAGCATTGTCTACATTAAAAAATGATAAAAAAATTACATGAAATTATATTAAGACTTAAATCATATAAAAATATTTTTATTTACGTGACATGCAAATCACATATTAAAATTAATTTAAATTCAAAAAGGACAATAGATATATCATAAGGAATGATAAATATTACATCACATATCAAGTTCAAATTTACTCCACCATAAACTGAAAATATTACATAAAGAAAAAACATATTCATTTTATTTTTCAATATCAATACTTAAAAGGTAAGTGAACTTTAAAAAAAAAAAATAACATATCACCATCTACATTAATATATATTTGGAAAGACAATCCAAGACCGCTTACTTACAAAATTTAATTTATTAAGGAAAGATGTAGATGTGAGCAGTTCAATATGTCCTATATACTTGGATGTTAGGAAACAGTAAAACAAAGGGTGTGGAATACATGTGATAGGTGTATTGGAATAGAGACAATTAAACATGAACATCTTGATATGTATATGTTGGATTTTCATTTATTGGGACTGGACTTAAAAAGTAAATAGAACATGGAAAGAGATGTAGATAGTCATAGTGTCAAAAATATAGAATCACAAAAATAAGGTAGTATTTAGAAATGGAAAAATGGATGATATAGAAATATTTTGTCAAATACAACTGAAATGTTGGTCTTGACTAAAACATAAAAAGTCAAATACTTATTTCTCATACTCTGATTGGTCCCTTTGTCTTGTAAAATGTCTTAAATTTGTGGAGTAAGTGATGGAATGGCTAGTTACTTGGTGGTCAGATAGTTTGATATGTTTGGATTGAGAGTTGGTTGGAGGTGCCACAATGTTAGAAAATGATCAAGAAATATTATCTTAGTTAGGGTAGGTAGAATCTTTTATTGGTAGGTATATACATGAAGAAGCATGGAAGCAACGTGGTGGTCATGAAACAAGCAAATGAATGAAAACTTAGTCCTAATTGGTTACTCTGTTGGTAACAAATATAAAAAGCTACAACAAAAGTAAGACAAAGATGTTTGGTTTCAAAAGGAAACATTCCTCGCGGTTGGAACTGGATTATACGTTAAAGAAGGAATAGTCTATAAAATGTAATTCTTTATGCACATGATTAAACATACTCAATGTTACCTGTATTCGTAGCACTCATAATCAGATTTTCAGATAAATTTTTATATTGTTTGTATGGTACTATTATTAAGGATCTCTGGATATGATTGATTAAGTTATATGTGAGTTCAAGATAGAAATTACACATGAATGCACTTGGTGATTATATAATAGTCAATTAAGAATATGTAAAGAATTGAAACGTCTTACAATATTTCATCTTATTTAATTTATTTTTCGCTGTTAAAAAAATATAATACTACCAAAGAAGGAACCCTTAAGAATACGGGGCTAAAATTTGCAAACTTATATTTAATGTGTCAATTATCAAAGTAACATTTTAATTTTAATTGGAAAATAACGCAGAAAACATTTAACAAACTGTATCTAAAATTTATTTTAAATTAAGCTAAATATTGGACACAAGAAATAACCAACTCCAGCTAATAATGATAAAGAAAAATAGGATTGAAAGCCAGTTTAATAAATAAGATTGTGAGAAAAAAAATTCACAATATGATATCCCAGCTTGTAATCTGAATATTTCTAAAGGCATAAGCATTGTGATTGGGAAGAATAGAATTTATAAGGATGGAGCATAATGATTGAATGGCAAAGACAATGATTTGATCCGTGCTTAAAAAGCCATGTGCCGCGTGCCCTGGCACATAACTTATTTATAATTTATAATTAAACACACTATTTGGATGACTAATAAAAAATAAATAACCCTAAAACGGGAAAGTGGCAAGTAAGCCACCATATGCAGAACCACACTAGCTCCTTTAGGCAAATAAAAGAGTTTTCGTTCATCTTTTCTCTTCAAATAATAAAACTAAAGTTGGTGCAACACCCTTTTTAAAGATTCAATATATGTAGATATAGATATACTGCAATATAATACATCGATCAGCAGGAACAAAAGGCGTTTTAAACAGGCTAGCCCCATCTGCTAAATTCAGGCATATAACTGTGACTCTAAGAACAGCAGCAACAAAAACTCTGTAATCTAATATGTCAAATGCCTCTGAATTTAGCACTTGTTCCTGCCACTCATCGACGTTAATAATTAAAACACTATTGCTAGCTAATCTATTATTCTCTTCCACCACTCTCTAATCATTTACTAGCGTACATCACTTTGCTTTACGTGTCCTCTTTGAATCAACACTCTCATTCCTTTTCTTTCCTTCCCCTTTTCTCTTTTCTTATCTTCACCTTTAGTTTTCTCTTTACCAATCGTGTCTTCTTCTTCTTTCCTTTACTTTACGCGCATAAATATATAGTTTTTATATGGTCACCAATTCACTCCACCGCTCTCTACCTCCCAATCAGTGCACCTCCGAATGTTGGCGTCCAGAAATCAACACTCGTCTCATTAGCCACCGGGAACGTGCTCGAAATCGGTACCAAACACAGCCCTCGGCTTCTCAGATCTTGTTTTGGCCCTTCTGAGTTCTTCACATTATCACAATCCTTCAAACACACCAACATACAATATTTCAAAATCCACAACACAAATCTTTACAGTGAATGCATGGAATGGAACCATTCCTACAGTCACATTCACTACATTTAGTGATGTAGTGTACATAACATAAACGGTTGAGTATTAATGATCTTAATTCATCTCTATGTAATATATTCAAAAAAATTAATTTTGCATAAGAGAATTACTAATATTTGTTTCTAGGTACTGTAGTTAAGTGCCAATAATAGTGTTGAAGCATCTAATAATGCATTAGATAAACCAGAAGAGAATTATCAAAAGCTTTATGTTTCAATACATCATTCACTATGGTGATTTTGACAGCAGTGAATCTAGGTGTGCCAAGTGCAAGTGTGTGTCGCAAGAAACTTGAGATAAAATAAAAGTATTATCGTGTACCTGCTGGTGTTGAATGGGAGCTCCATTTTTAATATACGGAGTGCTTAGCACCTGAAATTAAGAACGAAAATTATATTTAAACACTTATAAAAGGCCTTGTCACTTAACTTTCCTTCTGAAGAACTTATATATTATATATCTCTGAGCCAAGAAAATATATGTATATATATTTATATATGTGTGTGTATAACTAGGGTTTTCTTTAAAACAAAGTAAGAACAATGGAAACATACACTGACTTGGTCATGAAGGAACTTGATGTACTCGATGGCTTCGTGAAGAACGGATGCAGTGTCCGTCTATTAAAATCAACAAGAATATAATATCCGGTGAGATTTTACCCTTCAGAGTCTAAAAAGGTAAAGGTTTAAATTCTACCATATCATTGTCAAAGCTGCTGTGAAGGGGAAAAAAGGTGAAACTAAGAACATACAAAAATTTATACCTTTCCAAAAGGTGAAACCAATTGCTGAAGAGCAGTGATGCGGTCCCCCAGCTTTTCCTTCCTAACCTGTCCATATATACATATCAGCTTGATCAATTCTAAAGATTTATTATTATGAAGGTTAGCAATCTCGCATATATATATATAGAATAAAATGAAGAAAAAGCAAACTTTGATACTAAATGAAAAATAAACATGTAATACTACAGTACCTTAAAAGTTGGTAATGGAGATGGAGTCTCAATTCTTTGCCTCTTGAATGCAGGCTCAGAAGAATTTTTCTTCGCAGATGATGCGGCATCTGGAGATTCTTCTCTCTTGAGCTGCAGTTGAGCAGATTATCACTTTTAACCCACAATACATAAAAAACCTAGCTAGCTAGCCAGCAGTGGATTTATTTACAAACTTGGAAACCTTTAATTAATTAATTACCTTGTTTAATACAGTATTGGGGCTGTTGGATTTCTCTTCAAATTTTGGCGTTTGATATTGCGCCTGTGATGAAGCAAAAACTCCTGCTCTTATGTCATGAAGTGCTTCAGCTGAACCATTCCAGAAAGAAGTGCTGTTGGAAAAGTGCAATCCACTAAGCTGCTGTTTTGGCGTTGAGGGCTTAAGAAGGGAAGAGATTTTGGACCAAGTTGGTGACAGTTCATTGGAACATGTCCCATAGTTTGGGGTAGATGAAGAATAGGACATGGGTGGGTTGGTGAAAAGTGAGTTCTGTGGCTGTGGTAGAGGCTCAGGGTCATATAAGCTTTGCATCAAGGTTGAAGGGTAACCATAGGAGGCTGAAACAACTGGAAAACCACCAGATAATGCTCCACTGCTTGTAACAACGGAATTCAGACTTTGCTGATCCAATGAAAATTCTTGGTTCATTGACTTGAAAGCATCAACGGTGGAACCTTGGCCACCAGCAGAAGAGAAATTCTTTGGACTCCAATCCTTCTGGATTTGTGAATCATGGGAAGAACCACCACCCATGCCTGTTTCTTCTTGAAGCACGGAATGAAAGTCGCTCCCTCTGCAGAGAAAGAAAATCACAGAAGATAAGGATATGCTTGATAAGATGAAGCTCCTTTTTCAAAAGAAACAACGAGAAAAAGCTAAAGAAAAACAACTTTTGCTTCCTTGCTTTGGACCGTACTAATAACAACATATATTTGTTTTGGTAGATACCCTATACCCTATACTGAAAACTTACAATAAAGATTGATTCCAATTCGATGAAGTTGAAGATGACATGCCAAAACCCATCGTTTGTAAGGTGGAATCGATCAGGATGGTACCAGTTCCACTAGCTGAGTCCCTCTGCTGGGGCTTCTCAACATCAAGAAAACTGAGAGAATTATCAGAAGAAATAAAGCTATTAATGTCCTCAGCGCAAGACCTTGTTCCCTTCAAATCCACGAAATCAGTGCTTTGCCAAGTGCTGTAGTTTCCAGCATCAGCTGCTGCCACGGAACAAGTTGATGACATCAGAGGGAACACACTTCTTGTTGGATTAATATTCCACCAACTTTCACCACAAATAGCAGACTGAAACTCCTCAGCCATGGCTAGACTTGATGCTATATGTGTTTCTCTGCTGTAGCTAAGTGTCCTTCTGAATTTGCAGATTTGTTTCTATCTTTGAGCTCTTCCAACACAGTCACACACTTAGAAGCTTATTGGTATATATGAAAGGTTAGGGAGCATGCGACAATTTATATATGGAACGGTTGAAAGGGTACGGCTAGGGAGATTACCGGAACGCGGTTGACATTACAAGGGATGATTTGACAAATGAAAAAAAGAGAAATAAAGAGAATTTTGAATCCAATTCTAATTCTCTTTTTCAAATATAATTAATTGGTGTTTGTTTATTTGTCCTTGATTTGTTTTCTCTCTGTCTTACTTTTTCTTAAAAAATGTGTAATAGTAGTATCTTATGAAGAATGATAATTATTAATACATGACTGGTGGACATTTGTGTTCCTTATGTGTAAAGTTTCGTTAGTATGATGGTATTGACTATAATCGTGACAGTGGTTGGATCTGTATGCTTTCGATGAATAAGATCATATGGTTGAAATTCCCTCATTTCTAAACTGCGCTTGAAAATCTCACTTGTACAAATATTTTATATTTGAACAAATCCAAGTGTTGTCAATAAAAACTACAGTTAATAGGTAAATTGAGTAAAATTAATAACTAATAATTTTTCAAATAATACAGTAATTAAATAGAAATATATGTGTGTGTAATTAAATAGAAATATCAGAAGTTGATGATGTGATAAGCGATTATAATAATTAAAAAAGTTGTGCTCCGTGATAGACTTGAGGACCATTTATTGGTCCAAATGTTTATCATTGAAGACATTGTAGTACCACTAGCAAGGTGAATAAAATAAACCCAGTAGGTGAGAAAATTCACTAATATATCTGAATTTTAAAATGAGATTGGGTGGCGATGACGCTGTAAGAAGGCGCGTGTGCACCACGCGGGTTAGTGAAACTAAAGCACAATATTATCCAACTAATACTTGACCAAACATAACTGTAGCAGGGAGCAGATTATGTCAACAGTGGCAGTGTTCCCTTAGATATTAGCTGAGATACACAATATTCGACGCTGAATGAATACATATTTGGCTTAAGGTAGTTAATACATATTAGTTTAGATAGTTTCAACTGCTGCAGAATACTTTGTGTTTGATGTCAAATACTTGTTAAATGAAGAAAATGGATAGCCCCACGTAATTAAACCAATGTCAACCCCTAATCTTTGGCATTCAGCTTTTGTTCTACGTCTTTCAGATTAGATTGCCATACACAATCTCATCGTCTTGACTATGCTCTATAATTTGCGTCACACCTTACCATATATTTTATTTACTCAATTATTTCGATTAGGTAAATTAACAAATCGTACAATATCTCTTCTTTTAATGTCACATCGACCAAAAAACTATATATTTAATTTTTAAAAACTAAATATATTCTTCATTCTTATAAAGTTAACAATTTTCGATTTTACTTTTTAAACACATCTTTGGTTTTCATTTCTCAAAACGTTGAACTTTTGGTTTTATTCTTTATTGTTATATCACATTCATTAATTATTTTTATATTTAGTGAAATATTACGTCGTTAGATGACATCAATTACATTGTATAGTATAATATTGACATGTCATGATCCAAAAATTCTTTAAATTCCTAAAACAATAAATGTACTTATTTTTGAAATAAACTTGTGAACAAAAAAATGGTATTGCAATTGCAGCACACAGTTTGATTTATTGCCATTTTGCTTTATAAATTTGTCAGCTACTCTGTAATCTTCCATTGTAAACAATTTATTCAACTCTTTTTTATTGTTAACTAATTTGTATAGATTTGATAACGATATGTTATATAATTTTAATCTGATTCATTTCATAGTAGGTCTTATTAGTTGATCCAATGTACGCATTACAATTTACATTTGCTTAAAAAGTGTCTCACGTTCAAACAAGATGTACAACTTATAGTTAATGACATTATGTCTTCTATTATTACCATTTTTACATTTTTTTTCCTCTATTAAAAAAAATATTACTAAATTCTTTTATTAATATTTCAATTATGTTACTTTTTTCATGAAAAAGGTATTATTAAAAAACTTTAGTAATATTTCTGTCTCTGTATTTTAAAAAAAAAATACTAAAGCTTTTTAGTTATATTTTTATTGGAAAAATGAAAATAAATAAAATACATAACTGATCCGATTTAATGTAAGTGGGTTTAATTGAGTGTAGTATTGAATTCAATTAGATATTATGTTTAAATTTACTTAGATCGAACGATGGTGATTTTGCTTTTGTATTTCTAAAAATTACTTGAAAAGGAATCACAACTCATTAAAACATATGAACACCATAACTTACGTATGAAAATTATATTGGATAAGAAAAAAAAAGTGATAATTATTTTAATCTACACAATTTAAAACAAACCAAAATTTCTGAGAGAAAAATTCTCATATATTTTGATGCAATCATGTACTAACATTCTCTTGGTCGTTATTATAAGATATATGGGCCCTAAACAATAAACAAAATCTACTTGAACAGATAACATATATATGCAATAATATAACTTACTTGTTAAGCACACTGATTATATCTGACCAATTGATAATTAAGATTTGCTATCATTTAACTGGTTAGGAGGAAAAGCAAAAATATATACATTACGGTGAAAATGGAGTAAACGAATTTTATTTGGACTTCTACATTTAATTATTTGTATAACGAAACTGAACATGTATTGACTTTTAAAAGATGCATATTACTATAATAACCCTTCTCCAAAATAGATATTTTTATATGTTATTTATAGCGAAAATGTATTGACCACAAATACCAATTAATTAGTGCAAATTAAAGTCAGTTTTGAGCAATTCTCAGCAGCTATCATCATGTTCAACATAAAATAATATATATTTGACAAGAAGAATAAAAGGAAAGTTAACCAAAAAAAAGTCCAAGTTGATCATTCGGGCAGGAACAGAAGTTAGGTCAGATCCATAGCAAGTTTCTGTGTCCTTTGAAATTGAGAGGAAATTGACTTATAGGAAACTTCTTGAGTTTTGAAATAGACGAAGTTTACTTTGACATAACCTAAATGTTCTTGTTTAAGATGGTTCATAGCCTCCACCCCTCACTGCAAGTATTAAACTTTAGAATTTTAATTTGTCAGGGAGTGACTTGTAGAATTTATTGGTTTACGTACTAATCATGCAACACATATTCGTGAATTGCGTTGTTCTATGTGTTATGGACCACTGCCTAATATTGAGTACGTCTTAATTATGGAGCTTGAAAGGTTCAAACATTTGGCAAATCATCTGATATTTGGACTCTGAATTTCTTTAAATTTAATTCTTATGCTACATTAGGTTTGACTATAAAACACCCATTATATATTTTATTTACAGATTAGAAATTATCTTTATATGATAAATTAGTAACTTTTTTACAACAGATACAAAATTTAGCAATTTTTAAATAAAATAAATAAATAAATAATTACAATAATATAACTTTTGGACTAAACCTATTATTATTATTATTATTAAAATTTAAATATAATTTTAAGTCTCTTGTTGAATAGAAGTGAAAAAATTGAACAATATAAAAAAATCATAAATTTATTGATAATGATGTAAATTTTTATATAAATTTAATTCAGGTCTTATTTTTTTATTAAATCTCTTAAAAAATCAACAAATGGTTAAAAATAATTATTTCTTTCAAATCGTGTAATGCCGAAAATCAGGTTTTGATGGTCTGACAAACAATATGCATGTATAATAATAAAGGTTAGGAAAAAAACAAAAGAGAATATAAGAAATTAAGCGAAAATATTTATTAATAAATTTGAGTGGGCAAAGTTATTCTTGAAATGCGAAAGCTGACGTCATGCTTATGACCCGGTTGTCATTTAAGGCGGCAAGAGTCAACAGAGGACCCACCAAGCATGCGCGCGTGCAACAGACACGTGGGGCCTCTTTGTACCACCATCAGTCAAACCCTAAAAGCTTTGACCCTTAAGTCTCCACACTTACCCGTTTCTCTTGTATTACCATTTTTCTCAACCAATGTATTATAAAATATGCGAGGGAAAGTTAACTGTTTAATATAATAACACACGTTGCTTTGTTGTAGTGAATTAGGACCACTTAACCAGGTGCCACAACTACTTGGGTTTAATTTCAATTCTTTTATATGATTATTAAAATTAAATTATTAATCAATGTACTTAGAGCAGTTAAAAATATACCTTTTTCTCTCATCCATAATCTCACTCTAACAATAATTTTGTATTTATTTATTTCTTAATCGATCTCTAAGGACATAAGTTAACGAAACTCTTAAAATAAAAAAAAAGATAGAGTTTAAATAAATTAATTACATTTTAAAATAATTTAAATAATATTAACTTCTTAAAATCATCTAATATTATCTTATAGATAGTTTATGCATAATATTTATTAGAAAAAGTCCTTTCCTTTCTAATACTCTTTTATGAATAGAGCTATTATAAATTCTTAAAAAAAAATAGTAACTGATAATTTATTATATGGCATCTCAAAAATTAATGTTTGTTCTTTTTTTTAAGAATCGTCTGATACTATTATCAATTATCAACGTACACTTTCTTCAAATCCTTCCACCACACAAATTTATGATTGGACTGATATACCCGGTTTAACTCTTTATAGTCTTTATATTTAAATTTTAAAATATTTCTCCATAATTATTTCTTTTGAGTTGCGTATTTTCATTTTTATTTTGTTATACATTAAATCTTTATACATCCTTAATATCTAAGCATCCTACTTCTTTTGATCTAGATATTGTAAACCATTTCATTCATCCTATTTTCTTTTCTTCTCATCCATATTTTTACAAAAATTGTCTTTGTATTTCTTGATATCCTTTATAGTTAGTTTTGAGACTTTCAGAATAGATAAAAAGAAAAGTAGAAGGATAAATATGAAAAGATTTAATCAAGCAAATGATGAATGTTTACCATTTCATCACGTAAGTTTTTTTCTAATCTAATATAGATTTGTATCCTAAAATTTTAATTTTCTAAAATTTCTCCCAATTAATATCTCAAAATATGTGAAATGTGTGTTTATATTGTTGCACAAGTCAGAAAGGAAACAAATATGTCTAACTGAAATCATCATAAATTCCAACTTCTCTTAATTTACTCATAAAGAAATTGATTTTGAGACCAAATACAACATCAAAATATTTTAAAATAGATTTCAAAGTCAACACGTTTTAAACCCTCTAACATTAGTCATTATAATTTCCTTTTTAACTAAAATATGTTGACACTTTTGTCCTATATTATCAAAGAGAGTATAATTTATGTTTTTTTGTCTGTATAAGATTAAAATAAAAGAAGGCAAACACTTACAACATTAATCAACCATCTCTCTCTTTTATTCCTATCTTTCTGTGGCATCTACACCACATAGATTTACCACATAGATGTTGAAGAATATTTTTGGTTGTAAGAAAAAATGCAGAGCAAGGTGACACCACATAATTTAGATTAAATTGCATCCACAGTTTGTTCTAAAGACGTATTGACCCCGTTACCAACAAATGTAACAAGGGCATAAGACTAAGAGATATCATTGTTTTAGGTCATGACCGTCCAAACCCTTTCTTGGAGTTTCTTTGTTGTCTCCTTTTCTCCTCGAAATGTTCCTTCCCTTTACAGAGGAAAAAATGACCATCCTGGACCCATTGTTGTTCAGCCTTTACAACTCAGTATAAAACACATTTATTAACCATTTTAACCCACATCATATCATTAATTAACAGTAAAAAGATCATAATAGTAGCTTTTACATTTGATCAATTTAGTATAAGCACTACAATCATGTAACAACCATCTCATTAATGGCAGGTATATTTTAAACGAGTATGATTTTTCGTGTATGCTATTGTTGACGCAATGCTTACGTAATATTGACGTGGGCAATTTCAAAGAAGTAGTATAACATTATTTTATTCAATTTATCCGAATGTTATCTTCTATTGACATTAAGATATATTAGTCTCAGTAAATTTTACAATCATATTTTTTTTCCATTTTTTTATTATTAAATATATTATTAACTATTAGATTTGATTACTTTATAATTTGAGTTTTCAAATTTGCATATTATCTTTTCTCTATTATAAGTTGCTACGTGGCACTGAGTTAAAAATTCACTTAACATGGATTTGTCCCTCTTGACTGGGTTATTGTGCCTCCAACCAGGCCAATGCTGATTGATAGCTATAATTTTGGATTATACAATTACACATGAATAATGAATATTAAAAGTTAATTTATAGTCACATGACCATTACAAAAATTACCCATATTTTCTTTTAATTTTAATCACTCGAATAAGATCTAATAAGTTGCTGAACATTTTTATTAGCTCTAGTGTATACAAATGCGTAATTTGGATGGAAGTTTTAAATGTGGAGGCACGTATACATTCTAATAGTAGAAATCCTTAGAAGAATGATATTTATCTATTAATTGCTCAAACACATTATCGTTCTTCGTGTACTGACATTCAAATCACCTGATGACAATTGTAGATTACTATGTTGGTGGAAGTAATATAGTTGAAAAGCGACGTATCAGTGAATATGAAATAGGTAGTAAGTAGACATGCCACAATTATGTTTTCCTTCATCTTCTGCCATATTAATATTTCATTTATTTTATTTATCTGAGGAACAATCTCAAAGCAATTGGTTTAATGAGTTTAGAATGCTCACTCCGTAATTAAAAGCATATTCCCAGTACTGTATGCGTTATCTAGTAGTAAAACAACTAAGGTGTTTGATATGGACTAGTAGTAAAATAACTAAAGTTTAAGTTATGGATCTTGTTAAAGGCTAAATATAACAACACTTCCTTCTCCGTCTATAGGTGAGACACTGAACTCACATTGTGTATGATTGAACTCATTTAATAATTATGTGTTTGAGTAAAGAAACTATAGTATAATTTTTAGAAGATACAATGCAATTATATGATTTACCCGATTAGATTGGAATACTAAGTAAAGCATTTGATTCCTATGCTGTACTTTTTTTACGGAGACATGTTACGAATCTAAGCTGATTTTACTAAATAAAATTTACCTTTTGCCTTTTAAAGAAGTCTCGTGTTCGCACTTTTATTATCCAAATCACTGCTCCTCACAAATCACACCGTTGCGTTGCGCCTCTATCCTGTTTGCAAGTATGTATATACACATTGAAAATATGAAAATATTAAATTAATGGGAGAAAAGCTAGTGCAATGATAGATAAAAAGAAAAGAGAAAAGAGAAAAGAGAAGAATATTTGTGGCCACTAGTTTAGAGCTAAGTGGGTATGTGAGTATAAATTAAATAGAATTGGTATGTTATGTATGTGGCTGTGTTTTGTTCGGAGCTATTTTTCCGCAAATACACATGTTTGATTTGTAGAGTAACGAGGTGGGTGTGGGTGTAGTGTTGTTGGTAAACTTGGTGAGTCAACCCTAAGAAGGCTAAAGCTTTTTGTTCTTACAATAGCCGCCCACTAGATACAATTATAGAGCTATCCTACGTTGTTTGTCTTGCTAGTTGATCATTCAAAATGTAAGGGCAAAATTAAAATATAGAGCCATTTGTATGTGAGTACATTTGCACCAATAGCCAATACTTTTAAAAGAGCAGTGCGTTTTGGACACGTCTGTTAACAAGTGTCTTTGTCTGAATAATATATATCAAGAATGCATATGCTTTATTTAGGAACTTGGTGGGATTAAAAATTATATAGGTGGGGAAGGATTTAAATAATTAAATTTCTTCATTTACAAAATATATCACTTTTGTTATTCAATGTATGTAGGTTTTGCCCGAGACAGTGAATTATATGTTATACACTTTTTTCTTTATAAACTTTATATTTATACACTTTTTTAGTAATGTCGTGTTTTCTATATTTTTCTCACATTAATAATCTTATCTTATAATTTTCTTCACTCTCTTTTTTTCACTTCTTTTGGCGTAAAATTTTGTACAATGTATTGATTTGAAATATTTGATCCACATAATTTGAATCATTAATCCATAAGATCTTTTTCCGTAGGAATAAATTCAATTTTTTTATAAAAAAAGTGGGGGCTTCCAGTTAGACTAAAATCAATGTATGATTTACAATCATACACATAAATAATATAGATATAAAGCATCGACCAAACATAGTAATGGAAGCTATTTTTGAAATGTATGCATGAAGGCCCATGAAGCATATCTCCCTGTTTATATTGTTTTTTATACGTTGAGAACTGGCTTCCATACTAAGTGAAATGATTATACGTATAATGAGTAATGAAAACAAATTTTACATAACTAATAATTGATGGAATAATAACAAGATAAATGTCCCTTTAAACAATAGGTTATTAAATAATTATTATAAAGGGATTCATTTGAAAGATAGGGTGGTTGGAATAATGAAATGTGAGAATAGGGTTTCCCTTGTGCTTAAAAGCTGTAAAATATGATTTAGATTATGATAATTTAGGGTTTGTTTCCACTGGCAGCAATCCCTATCAGAATTGACTTACTTAATATGAAAAGTGTGTCATGTGTTCACATTTGACACGGCTATCTTCATTCCAAAGAGTGACAAGTCTTCTTTTAATCATTGATTTATGGACGAAACAAAATCTCACAACATTAATCTTCGTCTTCGGTGGAGTTGACATGGATTATTGACCCTTGCTCATCGGTACAAACATTCCCTATGTCAACATTTAGCCCCACATTTTCATATTATATATATATATATATATATATCTATATAGTTCTTGTATAAACTTTCATATTCTTTTCAAAGTATAAGGACATTTTATATATTATAATCTTCGAATGAATATTATTTATTTCAAATTTTAAAGTATGATTATGTTTAAAATTCATTTTAGTCATAATCATATTTTACAATAAAAAATTTCGAATACCAATTATTTATATCTTAAGTTCCAGTTATTTTTATTATAAAAATTATGTTATTTTATTGATTTTTAAATATGTTTTTAATCTCTCAGTTTGATATATTTTTTTGAATTCCTTAAAAAAAGTATGTAGAAATTATTCTTCAAAAAAAACCATAGTTTTAAAAAAAAATATGTAAAAAATAATCCTTAAAAAAGGAGTATTGATACTTTTCTGTCTGTTTCGTAGCACTTTTGCTTATGTTATGGACAAATATACATCAATTATATGATTAATCACTTTTTTTATGTATAAAATAAGACTTGTACAATTGCATGTAATAGTTTCTCACTTTTAATTTTTTTTATAAAATTTATGATAGTTTATTATAGTCAATTGTTGCCAATATTAGGATGTAATAAAATTTTATAAAAGTAAATAAAAAATAATTTGGCATGTTTAATAAGTATATTTATGTTTTACAATAAATTCATTAACTATGGGACACTCTGTGAAATATCTTCCACTTGCAACATAATACCGCTAATGGAAGAGAGAAATGAACTAACATTATTTTTGTAAAAGCAAAAAAGAAAAATAATTATGCTTTAGAAATACTAGTTTTTGTAATTTTTTAAAAGTTAAGCAAAATAATAATTTCAAATTATAGACTAAAAATATATTTAAGTATTTTTTTTTCTTACATTTAATAACTTGCCTCCGAAACTGTTTATCTTTATTTATTTAAATTAACTATACTTAATTTTATGAATTTTAAATTTTTATCTGTTGTTTTACAAATTTCTTCAAATTTAATTCTTGTCCGGTCTGTCATCTAAAATCTTCGATTTTCATTTAAGTTTAACTAAAACCGGTTTAGCATACTTTTTTTTTTTATCGGTACGTGATTTATAAATAGAAACGTGTAACTTTTTGAGTTCGTATAATTTTGCAAAATTTTGTAATTGATAGTAAGATATAACTTTGAACTGGTTTAATGGCAAAAACTATCTTTTAGAAAGTTACAATTATGAGACTTATATACTAAAATTAAATTAAATTAATTAAAAATAAATAGAATTGTGGATACACAATTACCGAAATAAACTCCTTGAAGTTAATAGTTTATCTCATTTTTCTCTTTTTACGTTGAATTCAATTTTGCGATCATTATTGCATCGACGGTGACTTTTCTTGTTTTTGTTTTTGATTTATAGATTTCACTTTGAACTTTAGAGAGTGGGTCAATTATAGCGTAATGGATGAAAGGACTTTGAAAAAGGCAGAGTGGTAAAATGGAGTTGAGTAATGTGTTGAATATAATCTACGCATTCTCCTTTATCACTTTCTCATTATTGCTCAACACAGAACCACACCACCAACTTTTATCCTTTTTGTTTCTACCGATTCTACTGTTCCCATATCTGTAATCTTTATTTTAATTCACCTTAAACTACCATCTTAATTCCTATAATATAACGATTAAATATAAATTCAAATCTCACACCGAATAAAAAAATTAAACGGAAAAATTTACAATTTTATTATTTTAAAGATTTTAGATTAAATGAATTGTCATATCTTATATAAGTTTGACTCAAATATATTGTTATAAAATCTTTCTAAAATAAATTTAAAATTATTTTATTACATAAGTAAAAAATAATTTATAATGTCTTAATACTTTTTAAAAATAGTTTCTGTACTTTAAAATCAAATCAAATTAAAATTTAAATAATGATAAGGAGTGATAAAACTTCATTACCCTCAATAATTGAGAGCCAAAGACAAATACACGAAGAAAAAAAAATAAAATAAAAGACAGCGAATTAATTAAAAAAAAAAGTGAATAAAGCAAGAGTTTTTTATTTAATTTTTTGGGAACATAATTTTTATTCAATATAATTCTCAAAATTAATTGTTAAGATATTTGTTATATGTAGTTTTCTAAATTAAGTATTTTTTTTTGTCAAATTTTGTCTCTTTTTTAATTCTTACCTGTTTTAGATGATATTTGGTGCTTGATAAACGTATAAGTTCATGTATTGTTAATCACATTAGGAATGAAATTTTAAGATTTTATAAAATAATAATAATTTAAGGATAATTGTTGGATGTCTAAAATGGATAAAAACCAACATAGTTTGGGAGAAGTGATTGTAGTTACAGTAAATTTATAAGGCACTGTCACAGCTAAATCAATGAGACAGGGAAACGTATTTTCTAAAATACGAAATCGCTATCAATATTTATTACTAATGTATTTAAAAATCTATCTACTAAATCATATTGTATATTTAAGAATGAAAAAAGGGTTAATACTTTAGAATGCTCCTCGTAAAAATATCATCTCTAATTAATTAAACTAATTATTTTAAATTCTCAAATATTTATCTCACCTTAAAACAATTAGAAAGTTAATTTAAATAGTAATATATCACTTTGTACAAGTATACCATCATATATTTTTAAAATTAAATATATTATTATTAAAATTAGAGGTATAGAAGCCATTATACCTCTTAATTTTTTAAGAAAATAAAAAAAAGAATGGTGATTACATAAAAATAGTGGCGTATATTTAATATTATACAATTATTTTTAAAATATAATAGTTTATATTTATTTCTATAATTTTAAAATATAATAGTAAAATACAAATATAAAATATGTACACAAAAATAAGAAATCTGTTTTATATTGTTAAAGATCATTAATATTATACTCTTTATATTTTAATTCAATAAATGTAATCTTTTCTACTCTTACGTATATATCCCCCGGAGTAATAAAAGATTAAAATTACATTATTCTTTCATAAAATATATTTGTATACAAATACAGTTTTTTTTTTTTTTTACGATGTTGAAGTGTGGTAGATCTAATTTATACATCTGAAATATAAATTTGATAGAGGTGTACAACTAATTTATTGAAAATTTCCAATTTTGATTACTTATATTATCTTGTAGTAATTTTGAATTTTATTTAATAGTATAGAAAAGTCAACAAGAAAAATCTTGAATTTCCAAACAATTTATTAACAAAAAACCGTAAGTCAATATTTCATTTCAATTGTCGTCTTCTATCAAATATCCATTTCTCTTTGAAATTCCTATGGAAGAGACTTGAGAAGTCGTTTTTCTGAAATTTCTGGTTTACGCACCGTCTTAATATTTTGTTAGATCTCAATCGTTTTCCTCACGCAATATATACGACCAAAGTAGCTTTAATTAAATGGTCCCCTGAAATCAATTTAATTTCTAAATCCGTAGAAAATAATAAAATGCATCTTTTATTCTCTTCAATTTTTCTTCCCTAGTTATTCATACACATGAAAGAGTAAGAATTTGGGAATGGTTCACTGACTCATTTGTTGAATATTAAAGTAAAATTTTGTGTGACCTTTAAAATATTTGGAAGTGTTAATTACTTTAGAAAACTTTAATAAGTTTTGAGTTCGATATTTATTAAAAGTGTGGTGGTAAATATAGGGACTAAAATTATGTTAGTATAGTTTATAACTATGATTGAGATGCCAAAGGGGAGAATTTGATTAGTTTTGTCAGATGGAGATTTATTATTGTGGTGGCATAAGTTGCACCTAATCTCAAGATTCTGTCATGAATCCGATTGAATAAAAGTTATTTAAGTTTTGTTGTTGTCGGGGGAAGAGCACATAGAAGTTGTAGGGTAAGTTACTTAAACCATGCAGCAGATTAATTAGAAGTTGGATGTATTGAAAAATGACTACATCTGACATAATAACCGCGTTTTTATTTCTCCCTCCCCTACGTAATCCAACCAAAATTAAAAAATTCATTAGAAAATTGTTTTGTGGATTAGAAGTTAATTTCCTTGAAATTCCGTCATTGTATTCTGCCATGTCATCCTTTTTCTCTTCTTTTATAAAACTTCAAATTGTGTCAAAGGCAACCAAACCTAAAGAGACAAGAATGGCAAAACAGAGATGCAGAATGGCAAAAGGGCCATTGCATACTGCACCCCCACGGGGTATAAAATGTCCAAAATACCCCACTTTATATTTATAAAAAAAACCCTACTTTTCTCCCTCATTTCATCTTCCTCCCTTGCCGCAACCTCATCCCTGCACTGTGCATCCCTATTTCTTGCCTTGTCGAAACTGTGTTGGTCTCCCAAAAATTGCCCTAGTTCGAAAGCTCAAATTCAACGAGGCCCATTTCCTGTGAAATTGGACTGAAACATGACGAATTCTTCCTTCACCCCGTACCCTCTTCTGCACCTCAAAATACGAAGTTATATATATATCTTTACCTTAAAATTAGAAAAGTCAATATTATCCTTTATCTCCTTCGTTCTTAAATTAAAGTTTCAAACAAGTTCTAAGTAAGTAATTATTAATGTTTATTAGTAATTTGTGAGTGAAAATATTAATTAGAATAGTTAATTTAGTAACTGAGAGACTGTCGACGACAAAACAAAATGACAACCACATAACATTGAAAATCATTTTGATCATTTTAATATAGATATTTTGAAAATTAAATTTTTTACGGAGGTGCAGGAAAAAGGTGCGAGGGTGGAGAAAGAATTCGTCCTGAAACATGGTCCAATTAAGTCCAGTCCAGCCCAGCATCTTCCTACCGCTTACCAGCAGTAGATTAACGATTGTCGTGACGACGCCGTATCAAATAAAATATCTCCTCCAGCCTTATCGTTTATGTGTCATCCACCAATTTGAGTTCGGTCTCTGCGTTTAGTCACCAACAATCCTACAATGGCGACGGTCACTTTTTCCTTTTCCGCTAAAACCCTAATCCTACCCTATCACCCCAAAACCCCAATCTCCAGCTTCTACCCGGTAACCAATCTTCGCCTCCCTTCTATTGTGACCCGAACTCGAAATGGTAACCGGATTCGGGCGTCGCTGGATGGGAATTTCTCAGCGCAAAGGAGCAGCAGCAGCAACAACGACCAGAGAGAGACGATAATGTTACCCGGTTGTGATTACAACCATTGGCTGATTGTGATGGAGTTTCCTAAGGACCCTGCACCCACTCGCGAACAAATGATTGACACTTACCTCGACACTCTTGCCACTGTATTGGGAAGGTTCCTACCTTTTCCTCTTCTCTTTTTCTACCCTAATCTTTCAAAGTTGGAATAGACGAACAATTCGTAGGTACCTTGTAGCTCTTGACAGTCAATATGAACGCCAATTTATGTGCACCTTCTGTTTTGTGAACGACTTTGTTATTATCGATTTATAATCAAATTTTCGCTATGTGCTTCTGCTTGTGTATTAGCATGGAGGAAGCAAAGAAGAACATGTATGCATTTAGCACCACCACCTACACTGGATTTCAGTGCACTGTTGATGAAGCAACCTCGGAGAAATTCAAGGGTAATGCTTCAATTCCCAATTTGTGTTGATACCCTTGTTGCGTTGCTTCATGAGTTCTGGTTCTTCATCTTTTGTTTATGCTTGTAGGTTTGCCCGGGGTTCTTTGGGTGCTGCCAGACTCGTATATAGATGTTAAAAACAAAGACTACGGAGGTTATATATTTATATTTTTAAAATTTCTACAGAAATAAATTGTGTGTTTGAAGTGCTACTGATTGATAATGTTTTTGCTTAATGCTTGATGTTCTTTGATTTTAGGTGACAAGTACGTAAATGGGGAGATTATTCCTTGCAAGTACCCTACCTACCAACCAAAACGGAGCGCACCTAAGAATGAGAGTAGAAGGTATGAGAGACGGAGAGATGGCCCTCCCCCTGACCGCAGAAGGCCAAGACAAGAGACGGCTGCCTCGGATTCATCCTCTACATGAGGTAGTGGGATGCATTCTCTATTCCATTTATTTTACTTTTTCCATGATTTTGGTCTCCCCTTGCCTAATGTGTCTAAATTTTGATACCTGACATGGCTGAATCAAGTACCACTGATCCATCTTTGTTTTAAACTCACACTGAATGTCATGGAAGTTTCGTTAGCTTCCCCTTCCCCCCCATTTATGCAATTCATGTAATCGTTTCAGGCTCTGCGGATACGTGATTGTGCTATTGCTGCAGTCTTGCTGGTGATTTTCAGTTTTACTGAGAGAAACTAATGTCAAAAGAAAGCTGCTCCTTATCACAGTTCTGTCATGCTCATGGTCACTTTAAGAAATAGAAGTTTGAGCTTGTATTGGGTTCTCATCAAGATGCATGCAGTGTTTCTTTCAAACTCAAACGGGTATTTTCACGATTCATCTTGAGGAATATGTTCTTTTGGACTATATGAGTATGACATGTGAGACCAGTGCTATAGTTATTTATCTCTGTAATTTGGAGAGCTTCCTATCATGCAACCAGTTTGTGTTTTAGTGATAATTTTTTTCTACAAGTTTCATGTCAACTGCAGTATTAACCATAAAGTTACTGATATGAACTGATCAAGTTTAGATAATGTGCATATATAGCCTTCTTTCACTATCTGAAGCAGCCCATAAGAATCCTTAACTTAGTCATGCTACAACATCTCAGTTTTGCTGCGCTTCATCCTGGCCGCTCCTCCGTGAGAGTAGTTGGCGAAGGTGAATTTGTTGGAACTTGGAAATGGGTGCATTCATAAACCATCCTTGATTGCCGTGTAAAATGTAGGTGTTTTGTTCAGGATAATTGTTTTAACTCCAGTAACTAGGGAAACAGAGCAGATTTATATTTGGAAGGGACGCAGAAAAAAAATACTGAAAAGAAAGAAAATGAGGACAGTAATAAACAGGAAATTATCTTTTTTTTTTTTTTTTTCTTAATAGTTTATATTGATTGAATGAGAAGTGATAAAAGAAATAAAGAAAGGATGATTAGTTCCTTTTCCTTCTTTGGTTGAAAAGAAGGGGGGAGGTAAAATAAAATATAGTCATGGGAAGTTGATTAGATCTGTCATTTCAATTTTTTTCCCTTTCGTTATTCTCTGGAGATAATTTTTGTGGATTATGAATGGTTAGGGTTTTTCCCTTTCAATCAAATTGTTGAAAAATTAAGGATTTATTTTTGTGAATATGTTTTTATTTTCTTTTTAATTAAAAAAAAACATCACATTGTTTTATACATTAAAAAATAGGAAATTTAAAATAATAACAGAATCTTTCACTCCTAGTTTTCTGTTGTGAAAGAAAGTCCTATATTTTAAGGAGTTTGGCCCTTCACTACATAAAGTTTAGATGAGAAAGTAATTGTTGATTTAAAGGGGATTGTTCTGAAAATTATGGGGGTGTAGGAAATCGTATGCCCTCTCCTCCAGCTGAGTATATTTCTCCTAAACGAGTAAGATCTGTCTAATAGTCCAACAAGAAACGGGTCTTTATATTTTTGGATCTTGTCGTCAAGGCCCGAAAAAAGTATATAGGTATAATTGTCATATACACTATTTTATGTGAAGCCTTCTTTTTCTTGAAACCACCCCTGCACCTTATGTGCAATGAACCCTTTTTATATACTTTGAAATCTCATTTATTTCTTAAGATTTTGATTTATTTAATTATATTTGTTCATAAGGAATGAATTAAAATACTAGTTCCATGTAGTTGGTGATATTGGCAAATCGTCAATGATTCTTTTTATGTCACTCTCACATTAACATACCACGCTACATTGCCCACTTACCAGCCAATAGCCATCGCGTTGATGTCAGCAGTTCTGGTACATAAATGAAAGGCAAATGGCTGTCTAAATCTCAACCTGCTCTGCTGGTTAGAATTGACATCTATCACGTTAGTCCCACAATACGTTCATTTTTTATTTTTTTTTTAATAACGCTGTTCCAATTTTGTTTTTACCAACATTGTGGGCCTATAATAATATTCTGAGGGGTTTCATCAGACATTATGTTCACGGTTTATGTAAATACGGGCTACATACATAACATTGAGAGGTTAGCTTCAGTATTGGCCCTCAGCCATTCTAAGAAAAGATACTCGTTTCCATCACTTTATTATAATTCGTATAATTTAGTTAGAACCATTTTAGGGTTTTCCTTCTTTGTTTCCCATTCATGATTTTTATTTATTACTTTTTTCCGTCTTTTCTGTGAGAAGGAAGAAAGAGAAGCTTTGGCATACTTAGACCCACCGACTACCTGTTTAGGGGCTGATAAGCGTTGATACTTGGCACGTGCTACATTACGTGTTCGGCGTTGTCCTAATTATTTACGTAAAAGAAACGTAATTTTCACAATAACTTTATAACTATTTTAAAAATGAGACAGATGACAAAAAAAGGAGAAAAAATTATAAAATAAGTTGAGTAATGTAATATAAGCATGAAAAATGCGTTATGAAAAGTCATTTTATCTATAAATAATATCTCGGTGGAGTAAAATCTCCTTTCCTTCCATAATTGCATGTGGACATTTTTGCATAGATAAGGATTCTGCGGTTGGTGGGAGAGTAATGGTGCACTTCACATACTTTTCTTTTTGTACTGTTCCACCGAAATACTTTAAAGATGAAGGAAAAAGCTTTCTTTTTCGCCACCGATCAGATGACGTAGGAGATAGCAGACTTTCATGTTCCTTTTTGTTTCACAAGAAACTTGATCCTAAACTGATGCCATAAGCTGCTTTGAATTTTACCCTCTTTCGAAGGTTCCATCTTCAGTTTCTGATGAAACATGTCCTTCTACAGCTCTTCCTATTCTGGTTCTGATTATGGTGAGTACAATTTCAACTCTTATTCTCTCAATTATGATTATTCTCAAATTCCATCCCCTGTGGCTTATGCTGGCTATGAGTACAATCAACCATATTATGGATATGATCCAAGTTTATATTATGCTCCTAATTACCCTGCCGAGACTTACCAAACCATATCATACTCAGCCACAACTTATAGTGATCCAAAATCAGTTGTGTATGATCCCAATTATGGTATGACCCAGCTTGTGATCTCTTACTCTAATGTGGAATTCAATGTGCCTGAATTTGAGGAGTATGACTCAACACCTTATGGTGGTGGGTATGACATTGATCAGACCTATGGTAAACCTCTACCACCTTCAGATAAAATTTGCTATCCTCGTTCTGGTTCAAGTCCAATTAGTGACCCCATTCCCGGGGCCATAGTGCCACTGCCTACTATAGAAGAGGGAACTGATGAGAAAGCAATCACACCCCAGAATGGAACTGCAGTCCAAATCACTGAAGAAAAACCTCAGTCACAAGATAGTGGCAGAGATCAGCCAAGGAAAGTTGAAGACAACAGCCATGAAGACGAAGACAATGAGACCGAGGGAAGTGACCCTGAAGATGATTACTCTGTTGAGTCTGGTGTTGGAAGTGGGTTTGGTGAAGGATATAGTGGAGGACAGGGTTATGAGAATGAGAAGCAAGTGGCTCCTCAATATCCTAGTGGATATGGGTTGGAAGCTGTGGACATTTGTGAAAGCTTGTTTGGGTATTGGCCTTGTTTGGAACGTATGAAGAGGAGAGAATGTTATTGCAAGGAAGTGGCTTACAGAGGAAACAACTGTCAGGAGAACATGTGGCAAGGTACTGCAGATTATCTATTTGGCAGTCCGTATCCTTACGGCGGGAGTGGGGAAGATGGAAGTGGCTATGGAGGAGAGCCTGTGTATGGCTATCAAAGGCAGTATCCAAGTCAAGCACAGTACAAACAGATTGATTATAATCGCCAGTTTTGGTGACACACCAAAACAATTTATTCTATCATGTAATATATAAGTTGTTTTCATGTAAATCTTGTTTCCGTTGAAATAAATGTAAAATTTGGATTTGAAGTTGTGAAAAGAAGAAACCTCTTGCGATGTTTTCTGCCAGCTGCATTGGCCTTAGCCAGCACCTACTTCGTTTACTTTTTGCTTCGTGGGAGTGTGTGAGCCAATGCTATGATTATGGTTAACATTATTTATGCACCAGGACTATCTTTGCTTCCCAATCATATATTTTACAGTGGCAAGAACTAAAATTCACCATTTATAGATTAAACAAGCTTTTCCGTATGACTGTTTGAAACACTTTTAATTGTTGCACTTTTGTTTTGAGGAGAATGGCAGATGATTATATATACTTTTCTGGAGTGTAATCTGAGGTTGTTTCTATGATGGGTTATAAAACACATTCTCAATTTTTCTAGGGTTGGAAAGTCGATGCATCAAACAACTGATGTGCATGTGTATTGGTAGGTTGTGTATTAGACTATGGTGAGATCAAGGTTCAAGTAATCAGGGAGCAACATGTTTCTTTTGTTTACTTGGATCTTTAAACTAAAGTAAAGGTTAATATGCCATAAACTTAGGTATAAAATAAAGGTTAATTAGAAGGATTAGGTCTTACTTAAAGGTTCATCACCACTGTGCTTTCTCGCATTTCCATCGTAAGCCTTCTACCAAGCTTAATTTTCTTCCATCTTTTTGCTTTATTGACATTATTATTAATATAGGCAGAGCCCATTTTACGTTAGATTTTACAAGATTTATTTTGGTTCTAACTTCTTACATTTCACCGTTTTATTTATTCCTGAATTACCTTTTTTGGAATATATTTTATACATTCGAGAAAGTCCATTTTTAAATGAATAAATATGACAGATGAAAATAGTGAGATGAGCAAGAAATTTATATATTTTTTGTTTCCTTTATTAGATTTTCTACTCCTAATTTTAAGTGGAAAGATAATTAGAAAGATTTAATGAGAAAAAAATTAAAATTATTTTATATAATATTTTATTTTTAGTTTAATTACACTGTATTTTATTATAAATGGTAAATATCATATAGAAAGATTATAAATAATTATATTTTTTACTTTTTTTTATTCAACCGCATATTTTGGAACTCTAGCGTTAATGGTGACTCGTTTTATGACGAAACCTTCAAAAATAATGGTGAAACCCTAAACCAAACATGTTAGATTAATGGTGGGTTCGAAAACACGTTTTAAATCGTTGATAGTGAACCCATCAAATTGGAAGTCTAAAATCATTGTTCGATTTCAAGAACAAATACTCCATTTGCCACTTTCTAATTTTCAATTTCTTAACATTATTTTTCATTTTAGTGTACTTTTTAAAATTTGAAGATAATAATTTATTTATCTATTATAGTCTTAATTTAAATAATAAGGAGAGAAAAAAATTAGTTATAAAAACATAGAAAGAAAATATAATAACACGTAAATATAATTTTAAATATGAAAATTAAAAAGAGTAAAATAATTAATTTACTTAATATTGCACTAAAAATAGAAAAATCAAATAATTTACGGTTTTGCTGAAAAAAATCCTAAAGGACTATTATAAAGGAAGAAAGGTACTTCCCTCCAACCCTATATTTCTTCCATTTCATTTTATCCACATATATTAAGAAAAATAATAGGTTATATATAGCTCTACAAATATTGTTTTTTTTTTTTTTGGTTTCCAACTTTAACCCTTTTTCAAAGTAACTATTCTGATGTACGGAGCTATAGCAACTTCAATTTCACAAGACACTCTTATGGTGCTTTTAAGCTAAAACTATAGTTTTGGAAAGCATTTCTAAGCAAATTGGATGTTGGTGGGCTCATAAAGCTAAATTGGTCGGTAGATTTTAAGAGCACACTTCCTTGTCACTTATAAATGAGAACGTAACTGGTTAATCACATACCCAAAGTCAATTTTGAGAGTAAGTTTCAAACAATATTTGTTTGAAAAATAACTTTTCTAGTATTTATCATCTAAACAAAAATTACCAGCTGAAGTTTCTCCACTCAGAAATGGACAGGTTAACTGGGGTAGTGATTACAAAAATTGAATTATGGGAACAATGATAGTGACGAATGAAGTAACAAGTGGTGAGAGGTTCTGTTTTGGAAATTGGAGAGGGTAATAAGCAATCTTATGAACTGTAAACTAATTAACTAAAGCAGCAATGAAGCTAAAATTTTGGTGGTAAAATCCTTTTAATAAATGCGTGTGCGCGCATTCCCGCACGCATGTTTTATGTATGATTTATGTGTGTATAATGAATCCTCATCCATCCATCCCCACTTGTATTCTTTGCTTAAAGTATTCTCACCTAAACTAAACTAATTGAAGGATGAAAAATAATTGTTGTCTAGAAGATTGGACATGGCATGGGTTTATAGTAAAAAGAGGAAGAAGAAAACAGAAGAAAAATGAGTAAAAGAGTGGAAAAAAAGGCATTGATGGCCCCTCTCAACCGCAGATTAAGGCCAAAGCGCCAAAGACCACATTCAAATCCCATCTTATGTTTACCACTTACGTACAAACATGTCATTACCCAAATAAAGCATCACAAATCGTAAAGCCAAAGTTGTTTTCAACCACGACACAATCATTCTTTATTCTTTATTATACACTAATACTAATCACATATCATATTCAAATAATCAAATTATATAATACTTTTGACACTGTAAATGTACAATATATTATATCACCTCACCACCAACTAATTATTTCCATTAAAATAACGTTATCTTTATTCCATTTCCAACTTTGGATCTGGTGTTTTATTATGCTTCATGGTGACATTTGCTGGGTCATAGGTTGTAACAAAAGGGTAGTTTGTTAATTTCACAAAGATACAAAATCCATGTAATGCCAACCAGGAACATAGAAATTCTATAGACTGTCCTCTCTGGCTCCCACTTCCAATCATAGTGTTGAAACACTATGTTTGTGTTGTGCTGTCTTAAAAACCCTGTTAAAACCTCAAGCACCAAACTCCTCACTCAAAAGCTACTTCATTGGCTTCCTCCTTCCACACTCTTTCTCCTCAACATGTCTGTGCCAAACAGATCTTTAGAGACCCTCTTTCTTGCTTTTGTTGTTCTTTCTTTCTCAGTGGCTGCTGCATATTCTTCTATTCATGAGCTTCTCCGAAGCCATGGCCTACCAGCAGGGCTGTTCCCAGAGAGTGTAAAGTCCTACAATTTAGACCAAAGGGGTCGTTTGGAGGTGAACTTGGACGGTCCTTGCCTGGCCAAGTATGACACAAGAGTGCTCTTTGAAACGGTGGTTCGAGCTAACCTTAGCTTTGGTCAGCTCAAAGGGTTGGAGGGTCTTTCTCAGGAAGAGCTTTTCCTATGGTTACCTGTGAAGGATATCATTGTCAATGATCCATCTTCTGGTCTCATTCTCATTGATATTGGTCTTGCACATAAACAGCTCTCTCTTTCTCTCTTTGAAGATCCCCCAGTTTGTAGATCCCAAGGTACTGTTTCTTCTCTCACTTTCTATAGCTGTTACTTAGTAATCATGACCTGTTTCAAGTCTAAACCTTTCAATTATGGGGTTTGAATAGGAATCATAATGGAAAATCATCTGCATGCCATTTTTTCTTCTCTGTCATTATTACTTTCCAGGCTGTCAAATGATGATTGGGTGTATTTCAATTCTCATTGATTTCTTCTTCTAAATTTCCTTCCATTTTGAATTCGAAAATTGAATGTGGGGTGCAGGTCTTTCACTAAACATGGGTGGAAGGAAGAGCATTGGATTCCAAGATCAGAGATGAAGGATTGCTTGTTTATCTGAAAAAGATGGTTTCTTCTTTCCTCTTTACAATTTTGTTTTGTTTTTCCCTTTTTTTTTTCCTTTACAAATAAATATATGGTGCAATGTGCATAGATCCAATGAGAGTTGTGATTATTAAATTAGAAATCAGTCAAGGGAAAAATGAGAAACTCATAGGCGGTGTTTATTGTAAAAAATCTTTATGCAATTTTGTTTGCCGCATTTTTCTTCTTCTTCTAATGTTCAAGAAAAGTTATTTGATATTGTCATACCATATGATTTCATTTATTCGTTTCTTTTCCTTTTTTTACCCTTTACTTTGCTAAAGGGGATGTTATTCTTGCAAAGAAAAAGGCTTCCTGATCCTATGTTGAAGATATTCAGAGAATCTGCTAATGTTGACTGTTGTTTACCAAATTTGTATCTCAAATTTTGAATAGAAAAAAAAAAAAAAACCACAATAGTTTCTTAGCTACAAGATTGAAGACTAAGATCACGCACATGACCATTCTATAAAAATCATAGATCAAACTGAGACAGTAAAGTAAAAAAACTGAGGTTTTAAATTGCTTAATTTATTTGACAATATGGTCAATAATGCTGGTCAGCAGTGAATTACTTAGTGTATCTTTTTTAATTGTGTTATAAAATCTGACAAAGGATAAGAACTTGTCTTACTAATTTTATTTTATTGTAACATTTTTTGAGTGGAAGAGATTTGCATTATTCATTCGCACTTGTAACAAAAGAAAATATCTTAATTGACATCTCTGTTATGCCAATAATACTATAATCATTATCTACAATAAAATAGGAGTCCTTTTCAACTTCTCTATATGTCATTGATAATATCTTGCAACAAATTCTTGATTTGATTAATTTCAAGTCTTTCTCCATCTTTGACCTGAACAATGATAAAAAATGAATATTATATTATCACATTGTTAAGTTTATCAAGTAAGCATGAACACCTACATATTCATAGCAGTCCAAAAATATTCAAATTTCATCTTCAAGTCTCTTATGAATATGAGAAATTACTTTAATAAAAAACAAGTCTTGATTATTATCATTCTCAAAATCATCACCTGTATGCAGCTTGTAATCAGACATGCTCCTTTTGTGGTTGTGAGATTAATGTCTATGAGCTCAATACCAACGTAATTGAGTGTCTCCATCAATTTGTTTAAACTTCCCTGTTTTTTTTCAATGATAATCTTGACCCAGAGCTTATTCTCATCTATTTGTGCCACAGTTACCTCTGCCTACAGAAAGTAAGAGTGCTAACATTGATAGTAACTAAGCTATTCATTCTTTCAAGAAACTATCTTAGTTATAACTGACCTGTATCCCCCAATTCTTCATATCTTCTACAGCTTGAATTTCATCTATTTTTGTCTCAGCTGTTTTAGCAGAAGTTGCTTCCATTTGGTGAAGTTGTTGGCTGAGACTCTGGACTTCCTCTTGTAGCTTCTCTATATAGGTGATAGCATCTATAATAATTGTTCCTCTATTCATCTAAACAAAACAAATTAGAGTTTACATTCCAGCAATTTGTGAATTAAACAATGAGATTGAATATTGAATGAAGTGTTTGATAAAGAAACATGAAGTAAGAAGTAAGAAAGTGAGGGTTAGGTAGTTGCATTTGTGATGATGGGATTTATAGACCGCAGCATCAAAAGCCTCTTACTGAGCTTCTCCCTCCTCCTCCTTTCAACCTCAAGGTTTTTTGATTTGAACTCTCTTGGGTTATCATCATAGTTCCTCTTCCCACTCATCCTTTGTCTGCAACAATCATTTTCTTCTATATTAACACACAACCAGTCTTCATCTTCATGCTCCATTTGTTTGAAAAATAGGTCCTAGGAAATGGAACAGAAACAGGTATTGAAAGATGTGTTCCAAAGGATTTGTAAATTAAGAATTGGTTTGTGGCTATATAAGTACTTCTCACAGAGACATCATGCCAGATAGAGAAAGTACATTAATGCTTGTTTAGAGGGTCTTTTTTTGTGGTCCCTAGTTAATTCATGGATGTTTATTATTACAAGAGAGAAATATATTCTTGTTTGGCAATTTAAATGTGTCTTCTGTTTGTTGGAATCTCTTAACAGAATGTGACTATGAATTGTGGATATTTTATTATAATATAAGCAGTTAGAAATCACATTCAAGTTCTACCTAACTTCTTTCTTTGATTTATAATATATGATAAAAGGCTTTCAAAAAAGAAATTTACACAAATTTGTTTAATTTTTTCTTACACAAATACACATTTCTTTAATTTTTAAATAGGATTCATTTATGAATTTTTAATAAAATAAAAATTAAGTACCTTATTTTATTTAATAAAGTAACAACATCTTATCTTAATTATTTTTCTCTTTTTAAGAATTTAGTTTGTTGTAAACATTTTTTTATTTAATTAATTTATTATTTTTAAAATTTAAGATAAAATTAATTAATTTTTTTAACTATATCCTTATTTCCTACTTACTGTTAATTAATTTACATATCTATCATATACGTGAAAATAGTACTATACAAAAGAAGTGTGTATTGTTAACAATAAAATGTGAATGTTGTTGAGATATATATGATAAACAGAAGTTAAGTGCAATTTAAGAAAAACAAAAATAGAACGTAAAATATCATCTACAACTTCATGTGACTACATATATGTACTTATGTAGGCTTGGTAGAGACAGAACATTGTAAATGGAAGAAAAAACAAACTTTCATATCACACGTATACTTCACCAAGATGTAAATAAACTTTCCATGTTAAGACTCGAAATTGAAGACTTTTGTTTGGATTTAAATATAAAAATAAAAAATGTAATAATTTTTTTTTTATATTTAATGATTTTTATTTAAATTTTATTTATTTTATTCCTTAAAACTATAAAAGAAATTATATACATTTAGTTCTTAATATGAATGTACCATTTTTTTTTATTAAATATTACATATAAAGATTAAAATAAATAAAATTAAAAAATTCCATATTTTTATAAGACAAAAATTATAATAATTTTTTTTCCAAGGATTAGAAATGGATATATTCTTCAGTAACTTATGACTTCCATATACTCTTAACAGCGTCGTCGTCTATTAACAATATATTTTAACACACTAAGTCATGTTCTTGGTTTAATATCATTTTGATTTGACAGAAAATATGGTTGTACATATACACTTGATAAAGATGCATTAAGAATGAAATCAAGGATGGAATGAATTTTAACTTAATAAAGGTAAAAATTATGTAGAGATTTTTATTGTGAAAGTGTTTGGAGAGATACCAGTAATGAATAAAAAAAGCGAAATAGTTATTATATACTACCACTTCTATTTTTTAATTATATATATTTTTAATGACTAAAATAATATATTTTCAATGACTAAAATAATATATTTTCCAATCAATTAATATTCTAACAGTAGAACAATAAAATATTTCAGGTTACTGAATACAGGTGTACTTGCACCATTCTAACAGTTTCAACAACTAACAAATTAAACTAGACTATATATCATTGATAATATCTTGCAACAAATCCTTGGTTGGTTGAATTTCAAGTTTTCCACCATCTCTGTCCTGAACAACATAGAAATCACAATTAAAATATTGAAGTGAATATTATATCATTGTTAAGTTGTTATAGAAGGTGCATGTGGAATATTTACAAGTTCATCTTGAAGTCTCATCTTATTATTCTACCTATGGTGAATTATACTGATTGACAATAAAAATAAACAAGTTTGAGTCTTATCTTTGTTAGAATCACCTGTATACAGCTTGTAATAAGAAATGCTCCTTTTGTGGTTGTGAGATTGGTGTCAATGAGTTCAATGCCAAAATTATTGAGAGCTTCCATCAATTTCCTGAATCTTCCTCTCTTCTTCTCAATGATGATCTTAATCCAGAGTTTATTCTCGTCTATTTGTGCCACTCTAACTTCTTCCTGCAGAAACCACCAGAGCCAAGACAACATTAGTAATTACTAGTTGCAGAGGTTATTATTATTATTTTTCAATCAAATGGAGAATCTCATGTATGACCTCTATTCCCAAATTCCTCATATCTTCTAAAGCATCAATTTCATCTGTTTTTGTCTCTGCTGTTTCCTCTGAAGTTGCTTCCATCTGGTGAAGCTCTTGGCTGAGACTCTGGACTTTGTCTTGAAGTTTTTCAATGTAGGTGATAGCATCTTCAATAATTGTGGCTTTGTTCATCTACAATCAAAATTGGAGTTTATAATCAGTTTACATTGCATCAACAATTTGTAAATTAATATTGAATGAAGAATGAGATAAAGAATAAGAAAGTGAGAGTTTAGGTAGTTGCATTGGTGATGATAGGCACTATAGCACGCAGCATCAAGAGCCTGCTACTGAGCTTCTCCCTCCTCCTCCTTTCGGTCTCAAGGTTCTTTGATTTGAACTCTCTTGTGTCATCATCACAGTTCCTCTTCCTACCTATCCCTTGCTTGCTACAACCATTTTCAGTAGCAAGAGAAAACTCTTCCATGGTAACCCATAACCAATCCTCATCTTCATACTCCATTTGTGGGTCTTGGGGAAAGGGATGTGTTTGAAGGCTTTGTAAACTGAGGATTGGTTGGTGGCTATATAAGTGATTCTCATAGAGGCATCATGTTAGAGAAACAGAAGAAGAGATAGAAAGTACATTGATGCATGTTTTGAGGGTCTTCTTTGGGTGTGGTCCCAAGTTAGTTCAGGTATGTTTCTTATGACACATTTGTGTTAGGCTGTTTAAATGTGTCTTCCGCTTGTTCGAATCTTCCTAACTGTCTTTTTTTTTTTTCTGCTACAATCTTCCTAACAGAATGTGAAAATGGCATTAGAAATCACATTGAAGGTGTTCCTAATTCTTTTCACTGATTATAGTCTCATAGAGGCCTTAAAAGAAGAACTTATTATCATTATCTACTAATGAAATTGATAAATCTACACTCCAAGAGACATATCACTGCTTATTTATACTCGCATGGAATTCAAAATGCTGCAATTGAAAAAAAAAAAATATTTCAAAATATGTTTTGGCAAGGTGCAAATAAAATTGGGTGTTGGGCTTACTGAATAAAATGGAATAACACAGTTGAGTGTCGTTGTTAGAGCGAAGGCATGCTTAATTATTCATGACTAATTTTATATCCTTTATTGAATCAAAGTATATTCAGTTTTTCAAAATGATAGTTAACTAAAGCAATATATAATTTGATGTTTTGATGATTAGTACTTTATTGATCTTAACTTATTTATTATTGCCTTTATTCCATAGATATTGATGGTATTGGGTTGCATATCTATCTTGTGAAAATAATAAACCCTTCAAAAAAGGTTTTATTTTTAAAAAATTTTAAATTTAATCTAAAACAATTTTAAAATAAATACAAAACACATATTTCATAAACGTTTACAAATAGGTAAGAGTAATTTTATCGGTTATTGTTTTATTTTTGTAACATCTCTAATTTGAAATAACTATATTAATTATTTTATTATTATTTTATTATTATTTTGAATTAAGAATTAGAAAATCTGATTTTTCTTGTCATTAATGTAACGTCTATAAACATACATTCTGAAAATATGAATATTATATTTTATAATTTTCACAAATTAGAATGAAAATTAAATTTAGATGAATATGTTTAATTGCGACGACATACATCTATTTATTTTATATTTAGCTTTTCACTTGTCCTATTTTAATTATTTTTATCTACACTTATATACGAATCCTAATTATTTCATTTATATTATCTTTAATTACGTTCTCTGATCCTATTTATTGTTATCTCTAATTTTATAAAAAAAAATATTTTATTTAAAGTTTTTGTTTTAATCTTTATCTTATTTATTTTGTAATAATTTAAATATCATTTTTATATATAAATAGATATGACGTAAAAGTATGTATTTTGATGAATTTGATAAAAGGAAATTACTTTTATGTTATGTTATTATTTGCTGGTTGTATTTGATGGTCATTGTGTTATGTGATTGATGGAAATATCATAAGTATGTTTGTGGTGAAAGAATCCTGGGATTCAGAGTTGAAACTAGGGTAATGTATGAGTGTCTGTTTCGGAAAGTCACAATATGGTACAACGGAAGGATGAACGGTGGGATCGGTTAGGGTCTAAGAAAGTATTTCAAGTAGGTGAATATCTGGACAGTTCAAAATAGCGCCCTGGACTGTGATAGTTAACTGGCCGAACATGATATTGTCCAATACTTACTTTGAGTCGCCAAGGTTAGGTAGTGAGTATATATCTCTTCTATTGACAGATGGCCAGAATTCTAGAAAAAGTGATTATGATTTTACCAATATTATGATGAGATATACTTCAACTACCTAATCACTTTCCAAAAGACTTTTGATGTTCAGGGTTGGATCATCAAAAGTGGTGGTATATGGATCCATATGTTTAAGGATGTGAGAGTATTTCTTCTGGTTTGAGTCAAGTTATATGTCTCATTGCTTATAGGCCTCCCCTAAGTTTATTAAGATTATAGGCCTCCCTTAATATCAAGACTTATAAAAATCTCACTCCTTTCATGTTTCTATTTCATATATGTCTGTTGTATGAGTAAATGCAGAACATGCTCGATAAGAGTTGTGGGAAAGAAATCTTTAAAAGATTTTATGGATAATTGACATGTGAAGAACCTAAATTTAATGTTTTAAAATATATAAAATAAACAATTTCATATTCTAATGTAGAACTCTATTTATTGTAAACTTATTTGTAATATAATATAAATATCACTAAATATGTATACATTTATATTAGTGAGATAATATCATGAGTTATATTTTCTCTACCAAAATTTTATTTTACAAAAAATAATAAAAAGTTTATTTATAAATTCTGATTAAATAACAAATAATTATATAGTAGTCGGTTTCTTACAATTTTCCTAACGAAACATATAGTTTAATCATCTATATTTCTTACATCTTAATTTTATCTTATATTAATTTTTTTATTGTTAATAGAGATTTTTTTATTTTATTAAAATTTAAATATAAGTATTATGATATATTTGATTCAGATTTTTATATATATTTCAATAATGAAATACAGTAATGAGAATGCTCTAACAACAGTACATTTAAAAAACTCCTATAGTTCCTTCCAAACCAACCCCAAGCAATAGATATGGCATCTTTAGTTATTGATGAAGCAAAGCATGATCACAGAAACTAAATATGGCCAGAATCCACATTAAGCACCATTTTTATTTGTTCCCTCAAAATGGAGAGGCATGGATTATTGGTGGTGTAATGATACATCAAAGGTACCATTCTAGCAGCATTCAGGCAGAATTTGGTAAATGATGATGGCAATTGACTTTGGGTCAAAATCTGTTCATTGAGACGTTTCCATTCAGATGAAATCAAGTGGGAAACATGGTTCTCTGCGTCTTCAGCTGAAACGTGTTGGTGCTCATTCATGTAGCAATCAAGGTATGACCCATCAACTCCCTTCTCATCTTTCTTCTGCATTATTTTCAAATATTTAGTTAGCACATCACATGTTTAGAATATAGTAATAATATCTTGCGTATGTACCTTGGCTCCTTCCAGATCATCAGATAAACGAAGAATTTTTGCCACTGAATGAACAACTTCGGGAAAGTCATCCATGACAGCCACAGTGTCCATATTTATAGAGTGATCCAAGAGGAAGAATGCATGGAGAAGCACCATAGGCACTCCTGTACTCACAATTCCAATCTTCAAGTACTCCTCTGAACTTGGCAAATGACCACCCTTCAACCAATGTGCCGCTTCCATGGAAGCATTGAACAATCGCACCCACTGTTTCATATATATAAATACTTCATTTTTCCATTTGCTGTATCTTTGCGAAATTTCTGCTACTTATTCAAGCAAACTAGTTGATGTGACATGCATATGATGAAAACCACAAAATTATCATAGAATAAATTGACTTTTACCGATCTTTTTAAGGTTTCTATAGGGTTTAATCCATGTTTTTTGTAGACCTTTTCGGCAAAATCATTTGTAATGTCGTAAAGAACACTTAGACACATTTTCATGTAGTCTGGAAGCTGCTCTGTACCACTCAATTCCCATCTGAAATGACAGAAGTCAATTGTGATTAGAGACCAAACAAATGTAAGCAGTATGTAGAAGTTTAAAAAAGAAAAAAAGAAAGTAATTTAAAAATGATCATCATGATTTACTTTGTGAAGGAGGTTTAGACTTATTGGAATGGTGTATATGAAATTTGAATACCTATTGACAGCATCTCTAAATAAAGTAAGTTGGTCTAATGTTCCATAAACATCGAAAATGTCATCAATAATGTAGATTAGAGAGATGGATTTGGTGAGTTCAATCCTTTGGTCTGAAAAGCGTGGATCTGTGAAGCATGCCATGGGCCAAAGGTACCATATCAGAGGTTCACACATAGCAAACTTCTCCTCCTTCACCATTCCAAGATCTTTCCACCATCTGTTAATGTAAAAGGGTGGTTACTTTTGCTAAAATGAACATTCCAAATGGGATTATAGGTAATGAAACTTACTTGTAAACTTGAGTGATTTCATTCTGGTTCATGATCCTAACTATGCAGGAATTTATTTCAGCAAGTCTCTCTAAGCATGTCCATTCTTTCTTGGTCTTGTAATCACTTGGAACTATACTTGTGTCCCTGAATCTTGATAAGCCATAATGAAGTGGATGCTGAAGAGCGTTATCAACATATGCTTCATCATGTTCTGTGTGTCTTTTCAGCCATGCATGAAGAAGTTGGCAGCTGAGGTAACCTGCATCATCAAGACTATCTTCTCCTTCAATACTTAGTTGGGCTGCCTCATGCAGGGCAATCAGACTCTTCACGTCTTCACTATATTTAGCTCTGAACTCTATTTTATTATTCTTGAAGCCGTCAAATACGTCTGCACACTCATTATAGTTGGTAGCTTTAGTTAGCATTAAGTAACAAATTCCTTCAACAAAAACTTAGCTGTGGTAATATGATCTGTGAATCCTGTGTGTGAGTCTGTAAGTATAAGGTGTGTATGCGCAATTGAAGACAACAAATATCCTTTTCTTTTCTATGTCACTCTATTGCATGGGTACTCATGTTAGTTACTAGATACTTAAGAGTAATATAAATATGATAACAAAATAATTTATATGAACAGAGTGAAGATAATTTGAACCTGCGGGAACATGATGAGCTCTTTGTCTAAGTAAACGGAACAGAAGTGCAAGTTCATAAAGATTGTGGTCATTTGCAAGATCACTGAGATGACTGCTAAATATGGAACACTGCTTCTGAAGAACAGCTTCGATTTCCTCTTCAAAATGGTGTTCCATTCCAAACCTTTGGATAATGTCAATGACATACAAACTCTCCGTGGAATCCTCGCAAACAAGTTTGTGGAATGCATGCTTAACTTCCTTCAATGCCAAAGCTTGTTTGATATAAATATCATCCTGAAAAATGTGAATAAAAGTATCAATTTGAGAAGAGCTTGGTGGGATGAGAAGATGATGAATGGAATTAGAATTTTAGCTTTACGCACAGAAAAATCCATTCTTGAAATGGGTATAGTGTTTGCCTTGGAGTCTTGGCTTGGCTCTTATTCTAAATGTGAAGAAAGAAAGGGAGGAGAGTGTATTTGTTATGGCTGGTGATATTTTAAGTTCACGTTTCACGTCCATTTAACACTGAAAAATATTATTATTTTATTAATATATAATATTTCAGTAATATAAAACGATGTCAAGTGTTTTTGGAAACAGCAGTGTAAAACTACCATTTCTCATTTATTATAACCCAAGGCGGTTTGGTTTGTACTCCATACTCTGGAATGGGTTGTTACACAAAGTCAAAGATAGCAGATCACTTGGGAATTGGAAAACCTTATTTTTAACACCACTATAAATATTATACTCTCATTTAATATTTTTTTTATTCATAAAATATTATATCCTAATAAAAGAATAATACATAGCGGTGTGAAACATGGAGTTGTAGAACGAACAGTTGCCTTATATAATTCACGATACAAAAGTTATTTAAAAGAGAACAACTAAATAATTGCCTACATTACAACTTGTAAAAGAATACGGATGTTTGACAACTCAAAACGTAATCAAACGAGTATTTAACAATTTAATAAACTGATGTTTTAATTATATTTTTTTATTATAATGGATTGTGAAAAATCTTTTAGTTTTCAGATATGACAAATTATTAATTTGTTAAGTTGATTTTCAAAAGAATCACCCCTCGTCCGTTATAAGTTTAGATACATAACTCACTTCTCACGTTACAAATTTAAATACATAACTTAGGATAAATTTTTCAAACTCGTATAATTTTTATTTGAAATTTTTAAAATGATATATTTTTTTTATTTATTTTTCGATATAAATAAATAGTCATACAAGACACACAATATTATTGTAAAAATAAATAAAATTATAAAAAAACATAATTTTAGTGTCACAATTAATGAGTTAATTAAAATCCTAACAATATTGCATGACTTTAAAATGGTTACAACAATGGTTATTTAAAAAAAAAAGAACTAGTTTTAAGAAGGAAAAAAATTAAATAAATTTTAAAACCTAATCAGTTTACTTTCGTGCCTTTTTAAAAAAAAGTTTAAACTTTTTCTAATTCAAATAATTTAAATTTAAAAATCATCTTTTTATTTAACTATCTTACAAAAATTTTTATTCTTCATGTAACTTTTTTTCATACAAAAATAATTATTTTTTCATTCAAATTAACTTCATATTTATTTCAATTACTTAATAACAATTAATCTCAATCATTACATATTCATCAAAATTTCCAAAACAACTTTATCAATATATATTAATTTTATCTACACAATCCAATATAACACTGAAAAAATTAATCATCCAAAAATCCTGTAGTAATAAGATTTTAATTAATTAATTAAAATAATACTTTTATTATAAGATTTCATGCATTCAACTATACAATTTCTGCCAATTATCCAAACCTAAAAAAAAAAATACACCATTTTAAAAAATTTCACAAAAAAATATTACTCCTTTTATAAATTTGCCCTCACCTTCTGAGGTGCTTAGACCCCAACCTTCCAACCCACCACCCAAGCCAATCAGAGAACCAACCTTCAAATCAATTAATTCAATTATTCCAGGGAAGCATGAAAGTACAAACATAATTAATGTAAGATGCCTATAGGGATGGGTCACATTCTTGAGAGTCTATTATTTTAACAATTACATCAAATCCTTTATAATAGGGAATAATTGATCAAGTTGGAATTGACCTGACTTAAGATACCTTTTGGGAAGTGAAACAATGCATTTCACAGTAATGAAAATGCTCTAACAACAGTACATTCAAAAAACTCCTATAGTTCCTTCAAAACCAACCTCAAGCAATAGACATGGCATCTTTAGTTACTGGTGAAGCAAAGCATGACCACAGAAACTACACATGACCAGAATCCACATTAAGCACCATTTTTATTTGTTCCCTCAAAATGGAGAGGCATGGATTATTGGTGGTATAATGATACATCAAAGGTACCATTCTAGCAGCATTCAGGCAGAATTTGGTAAATGATGATGGCAATTGACTTTGGGTCAAAATCTGTTCATTGAGACGTTTCCATTCAGATGAAATCAAGTGGGAAACATGGTTCTCTGCGTCTTCAGCTGAAACGTGTTGGTGCTCATTCATGTAACAATCAAGGTATGACCCATCAACTCCCTTCTCATCTTTCTTCTGCATTATTTTCAGATATTTAGTTATGACATCACATGTTTAGAATATAGTAATAATATCTTGCGTATGTACCTTGGCTCCTTCCAGATCATCAGATAAACGAAGAATTTTTGCCACTGAATGAACAACTTGGGGAAAGTTATCCATGACAGCCACAGTGTCCATATTTATAGAGTGATCAAAGAGGAAGAATGCATGGAGAAGCACCACAGGCACTCCTGTGCTCACAATTCCAATCTTCAAGTACTCCTCTGAACTGGGCAAATGACCACCCTTCAACCAATGTGCCTCTTCCGTGAAAGCATTCAACAATCGCACCCACTGTTTCATATACATAAATACTTCATTTTTCCGTTTACTGTTGTTTTCCCAAATTTCTGCTAGTTATTCAAGCAAACTAATTGACGTGACATGCATATGATGAAAACCACAAAATTAACGTAGAATAAATTGACTTTTACCGATCTTTTTAAGGTTTCTATAGGGTTTAATCCATGTTTTTTGTAGACCTTTTCGGCAAAATCATTGGTAATGTCGTAAAGAACACTTAGACACATTTTCATGAAGTCTGGAAGCTGCTCTGTACCACTCAATTCCCATCTGAAATAACAAAAATAAATTATTTGCAAGCCCTTAAAATGGCATATCAATTATTGGTAATGTCATCATCAAAGTGCTGTGTATCTTTTTGTCAAGTATTGTCAAAGTTGTGTCTAGTCATTTTATTTTGTACGAACCTCACTTGTGATATTTTCTTGTGAGCATAGAAATTATTGCAAAGATAGTTTAATTTGTTCAATTTTTAAAATTTAAATAAAATATAAAATTATAAGAAAGATACTTATTACTAATTCAAATAAGTAACAATAAGTAGTTAAGAATTATGCGGAGAAGATTAAATTTAAAAAGTACTCCTGTTATAGCTAATCAAGATTTGAAATAAAAATATAAAATAACGTAAAAATTAACGAGGTTGAAGTTAGAATTTAAGATGAAAAATCTTAATAATATATAAAATGATTTTTTGAAATATTTATTAATTTGATATTTTAAAAATATAAATGAAGAAAAAGAAAATATTTTAAAAAGGTCATCACGCTTTACTTTGTGATGGAAATTTAGATTTATTGCAGTGGTGTATATGAAATTTGAATACCTGTTGACAGCATCTCTAAATAAAGTAAGTTGGTCTAATGTTCCATAAACGTCGAAGATGTCATCAATAATATAGATTAGAGAGATGGATTTGGTGAGTTCAATCCTTTGTTCGGAAAAGCTTGGATCTGTGAAGCATGCCATTGGCCAAAGGTACCATTTCAGAGGTTGATACATGGCGAATTTCTCCTCCTTCACCATTCCAAGATCTTTCCACCATCTGTTAATGTAAAAGGATGATTACTTTTGCTCAAATGAACATTCCAACTGGGATTTTAAGTAATGAAACTTACTTGTAAACTTGAGTGATTTCATTCTGGTTCATGATCCTAACTATGCAGGAATTTATTTCAGCAAGTTTCTCTAAGCATTCCCATTCTTTCTTGTTCTTGCAACCACATAGAACTATACTTGTGTCCCTGAATCTTGATAAGCCATAATGAAGTGGCTGCTGAAGAGTGTTAGCAACATATATAGCTTCATGCTGTTCTCTATGTCTTTGCAGCCATGCATGAAGGAGTTGGTAGCTGAGGTAACCTGCATCATCAAGACTATCTTCTCCTTCAATACTTAGTTGGGCTGCCTCATGCAGCGCAATCAGACTCTTCACATCTTCACTATATTTAGCTCTGAACTCTCTTTTATTCCTCTTCAAGCTGTCAAATACATCTGCACATTATAGTTGGTAATATAAAATCAAACTCACGTGTTAGTTACTAGATACTTAAAGAGTAATATAAATACGATAACAGAATAATTTATATGGACAGAGTGAAGATAATTTGAACCTGCGGGAACATGATGGCCTCTTTGTCTAAGTAAACGGAACAGAAGTGCAAGGTCATAAAGTTTGTGGTCATTTTCAAGATCACTGAGATGACTGCTAAATATGGAACGCTGCTTCTGAAGAACAGCTTCAATTTCCTCTTCAAAATGGTGTTCGATGCCAAGCCTTTGGATAATGTCAATGACATATAAACTCTCCATGGAATCCTCGCTAGCAAGTTTCTGGAATGCATGTTTAACTTCCTTCAATACCAAAGCTTGTTTGATATAAATATCATCCTGAAAATGTGAATAATAATGTCAGTTTCAGAAAACCTTGATGGGATGCGAAGATCATCAAGGGAATTAGAGGTTTAGTTCTACGCACCAAAAAATCCATTCTTAAAATGGGTGAAGTGTTTGCCTAGGAAAGTTTGTCTAGATGTGAAGAAAAGAATAGACAAGGGTGTATTTATACTCAGGGAGACTCTGGTTTGGTTTCTACTCTAGAATGGGTTCTTACACAAAGTCAAAGATGGCAGGTCACCTGTTAATAGAGCTGATAACATTCACGATTTTTTCATTGTACTGTATGTTAAGGAGAAGTTCTACTTCGATACTGTTTGTAAGTTACTTTTATGGAAAATGCTACTTTCACATCAAATACTTCCATTTGACACTGTTTGTTAATAAAATATTATATATTAATAAAATAATAATATAGTAGTCTTCGATGGGTGTAAATGATGAAAAATGATATTAAAGTATCATCATTCTACTTTTATTTAGCATCTTCCTTTTTAATAAAATATTATATAATAATAAAATTGTATTTTACTGCAAAAAGTATTAAATTATCCAGACTTAAAATGTGTTAAAATATTAAAATAAAATATAATTCATTGATTGAGATATTTATTAAAAGAAAAAGTTGTTTAAAGAGTACACATAAATAATTGCATACATTTTAACTTTTAAAATACAAATTTAAATATATAGCTCAGAGTTGGAGAAATTTATTCTGCCAAATAATATAGTCATAATATCATTTAGTTACAATGGTACTTAGTGAAGTGAACTTGTAGATACTATAAAAGAGAGAGAAAAAAAAAACAGTACTTCTCAATGTAGGGCTTAGTTATTGAATCAATTAATAAATAGTATATTAATTAGGGACTGAATAATTATTATATTATTTTTTAAGAGTGACTTTGTTCTAATATATTTAAAAGTTTTACCTCTTTCAAAATTAAAAGTCAAAAGAATTTTAAATACATTTTGCTTTTGTAACTATTTTTGTTAAATCTTCCATAATCAAAAGTTTAAAAGAGGGTAAAGTATGTGTAACCATGTGGAATCATGCAGGTGGGACCATTCCCAAAAGTTGGAATGTGTCAAATCCAAAATACCATCAAGTTGTTCTCCACTCCCCTTAATGTGCCAACATTTTGAAAATTATGAAAAATTATTATTATCATTATGAAAAATTCTACACTAAAATTATGAAAAATTTAAATCTACCATTTTGTGGATAATGATATTGGAAAATTAAATAGCTAACAACCCTCTTTTTGTTTGTTTATAGTGTATGAATATGTGGTACGAAGTTGCATTTTAAAACATGATTTACCTATATCTGCAATTTAAAATTATATATGTTCATTTTGACCAAATTTTTACAAAATTTACAAAAAGAAATATAAAAAAAAATCTACTAAAAAATTATTATTCTTACTCACAAAACCTGAAAATTATTATTCATTCAGTTTGAAAAAGTAGAATATAGTTCACTAAACTAAAAGCTAAATCACTTTAAAAATACAGAATATAGTTCAGTGAATAAAAAATATAGTTTCACTTAACTCTTTTCAACTTTTTTTTTTTTTAAATACAATTTCAGATTTCTGTTAATCATCTTAATGATGTTATACTTAATGTATATAATTTTGAAAATTTTCTAATAAATATTTTACCTGACATCTAATTAGATTTACTTTCCAATTTTAAATTTAAAATACCCCATTTAATTTTTATATATTTTATTTATTTAATTAATCATTTATAAATTTAGCACATTTATTTAATCAATGGTATGTTAAAATTTTAAATAAAGAGACAAATAGAATATGTTCTAGCAATATAAAGGGGTATTTAATTAGAATTAAAAAAAAAGATAATTAAAAAAATATAGAATTTTTTAATAAGAAAAGTTGTGTTGTATTCAATCAACATATAATATTATGGTATTTAATTAAGATAAATATATTTTAGATCGTAACAAAATTTATATTAATTTTAATTTTTAAATCTAAATTTTATAATTTATTTGTTATATGATATAGTACTTTGAAATCAAATGTTATTTATATCTATTAAAATAAACTTTAATTTTTGTAAGTTGACTTAATAAAATAATAGATAAATATGTTTTCTTGTATAAAGATAAAATATATGATGTATTTATCAAATATTTTGTTTTAAATATGCATAAAATCCTTAAAATTCTTGTAAATTTATATTATTTTTTTAAAGTGATTTTGTATTTTATAAATTTTTAGAATGTAAATTAAAAATATTAATTATAATAATCTTTGAAAATTTCTTTTAAAAAAATATATTCCTACATAATATTTTCAAATTTCTTTTATAAAATTTTTTTGAAAATCCAAATTAAATACGCTCCTTAAATCATTTCACTTTGGATTGATTATTTGAACTTAAATGGAGAGAGAGTAAGAGTTTGTTTGAGTTTGTTTGAATTAGAGAGTGTATTTGAAAAAGTGGATTTGAGATAATTTAAGAGAAAAGTTTAGTTATTTAGATTAAAGAAAGGATGGTAAGATTTGAGTGAAAAATTTATAAAAATTTGTAAGTAATGTAATAGGTATAATAAATACTTTATTTATTTAATATAATTAATAATATTTTTAAAAAATATAAAATTATTAAATTAAATAATTATTTTTTAAATAAAATTTAATTTATTAAAATATATTAATTTAACTAATATGGATTATTTTTAAAATATAAAATTAATTTTTTATAATAATTTTAATATTAAATTTAAATATTATTATTATTTTATAATAAAAAAATTATTATAATTTATTTTCATTTTATTTTTTTATTAAATTATATTTTATATTTATAT
>Ga0209700_100463_pt1 | contig 75665 bp, 44 predicted proteins | sample SiratroredBW_FD_187528 | JGI IMG/M metagenome (GOLD analysis project Ga0209700, IMG submission 187528) | Root nodule microbial communities of legume samples collected from California, USA - Siratro red BW (SPAdes) (version 2) | ecosystem: Host-associated > Plants > Roots > Nodule | place: USA... | reverse complement strand
ATATATATATATATATATATATATATATATATATATATATATATATGAACTTTTATACAAGATTGTTGAGGTTTAGTTGATGTGGGAGTATATATGTAGTTGTTTGGTTTCACAGTGATTTAATATATGGATTGCCTTATTTTTAAAGGTAGACTCTCTCAGTATTTTTGGTAGCCCTCCTGTTGCTTTATTATCGTGTGTTTTGATGTTGTTTTACTTGAAGGCTTTCCAGACTAAGGGAATCACAGTCCAATTCTCACTTTCCATGCAAACTTATAAATGGTGTAAAACATCTGACATAATAGTGTATGTGCACAATAAGAAAACTGGTTTGGGCACCTATTGATGCTAATAGAAAAATAACCATGGCAATCTCAAGGAAGAAAATTTCTATATATGAACAGAAAGAATTTTATGAGAATGAATAAATAAATAAATAAATAGCAGGGCAACTGCTGTTGGTTTCCACTTAGTCTTATGAATAAATTTCAGAACAGCTCATCCCTATCTCTCTTGAAAGAAGTATCATTTTTAAGATGATATAACTTCTCTAACCTTTTATATTTTTCCTAAAATAATCAATAAATAATATTAATAACATGATTTCGTTGTTGTGTACATTCTACAAGCTATTGCTAACACAAATGAAAAAAAAAAAATAGTTGGCCTTAGAGCAATCAAAACACACATTAAGTCCAAATTTGAAAACAACTATGGTTTTCTTATAAGTCAAAAACACACAGACATGAAACAAAAGCACACATCAATAGAACTGGAAGCAGTATCCATCTTCTTGCCTGCTATACCACTTAGTAAATCACCAGCAGGAAGCAACTTCATTGGTTTGAAACAACTGCCAATATAAAGACAGAGAATTACTTGACTTAGGAAGAACTGAACTGTTAAGAAAATTCTTTTCATATGTCCAGCATATAGTTTTGTCTTATCAATGGTATTCCATCAAGGGTATTTATATTCCCTTGTGAATTTAACTAGCTGTGAAAGAAAAAAGATTTAACACTCAAATAAGTCAACAAAATATTGAATGAAAGGGACAACATATCTAAGATAAAGTATGGTCAGATAAAATAACACAACAACAGAAGTTCAGTCACAACAATTCTTAGCAAGCATTGACATGACAGATTAATGAACCTTGTGATTTTGCCCGCACCAGGTTCTTCTATTTTATTCTTGATAGCAGTAGCAGTCTCATTTCGACAACTTGATGCATTAATCTGTTAAGAGATGAGCCACGAACTTTAAATTTCTTTTACCAGATACATAAACAAAATTATAAATTTATAAAAACAAAGAAAGGACAAGTTTTAAACAAGTAACAACTATATAGGAGTTACGGACATCCCACATCTGTTTCCCAAATACTTCCTATTGGAAAATAGGCCATTATAAGGGTAAATCAAGTACTTGTTTCCAAGACTAATATTATTATGCCTACAGGAAAGGAAAATGTCGGCTGATCAAGAAAGTAGGTGAATGCTCCATTTGCCTCTGGTTAGTGATCCTCTAATTTGTGAACAAATCAGTGGTGTTTGGTGGAGATGCACTATGGAAGATGAAAGATAATTCCCAAAAAGAGTGTGACAAAGGCATAATTATTATGAAAAAAGATAGATGCTGAAACATTTACAGTTGAAGGAGTGAAAAGATTTTCAACAAGAAAGTGCTGATGTTTTGAAGCGTATTTAGATTTTCAAATTTCTACGGAAGGCAAGGTTAATTTGGAAGATTAACCTAGTTCTGAACAATCTAAGAGCAAAAACTTGATCAATAAGAATGCTGAAGGAGCATTTTCAGTAACAAAGTGTTCAAATTGTAAAGTTATTTGGCCACCAATATCACATAAAAAAGAATAGTCTCCTACAATTATACCTTCAATGCTGATCCTGAAAAGGGAATTCTTCCTTTGTCCATATATTGAAAAACCAAAACTTTCTGGCTAAGGTGAAAAGGGCTATGGAGGAGAATACCCCTTGGGAAAGTGATTTGGATTATCCATAATTACTTCCTGATTCAATTAGGTTTGAAGGTAAATATAGCTTTTCAGCCAAATTTCTTTAGTAGAAAGAAAAAAGTAATAGTACTAGACATTGAGAAACCCAAATTTTATATCGGCTTGAGATAATATTAAAATTACAGTATTGAAAGTGGAAGCAATACTCATTGTACAAGCTAATTTTCTGAATAAGTTAGATCAATTTTACATTCTAAAAGGATATTGAAATTTTTGTTGCTATTAGATGACTCATAAATATCTTATTTCGTATTTGAAACATTCAATTTTAAGTATGAGGGTGAGATGTTAGAAAAATCACATCAAAGATATATGATCATATTACCGTATATAAATAAAGATATTAATCATCTTACAAGCTAATTATCAATGAAAAACATAAATATTCAAAAATATATTTTAAATAGTTATATACCTCTACGACATGAAACCCTTGCTCTTGAGCACAAGCATAGACAGCTGCAGATTTAAAAACGAAGGTTTTGGAAACGAATATGAAGTTATAACAAAAAGTATTTACACTTAAAACATTATATCTAAAAACATATAAATCATAAATTCTAAACTCTAAATCAAACAACCATGTTAAATTTGTTTATGTCAACAATCTTGTAGTTACAAAAGGAAACTAGATTTTATTTATGTACCTTTCATCAAAATACATAAAAAATGAAAAGGACCATTCCTTAACAATGCCACAATAACCAAAATAAAAAATGAGAGATCTTCTCTTGATCATTATTATGCATAACTGAACAAAGGTCAGCAATGTTTTTTTATCCAACCTAGAAAATTGTGGAAGAAACAATGAGAAAATTTGGATAACCTAATACATTCACTCAATCAAAATCCTAGAAAATAAAACTATTATTACTTAATATTCTCATTAGAAACTCAATTAAATTCTTCAACCTTTCTGAATATTTTATGGTCATTTATAAACATTCTATTACTTGAAATCTAAAATAAAGATCAAAGTTGTTGATAACCTAAATATTCATATTAAGAGAAATAGTACAAAAACAAGAAAAAGAGTAACTTACTCTTTTTTTTAATATATCATTTTTATCAGTAAAGAATTAAATAAATAAAATAGAGCATTTAAAAATATTTCAACTCTTATACAAAGATATTTAAAATTGTACATTCTTTTCCTATTCAACTTCCTACAATACATAAAAATAATTGAAAACATTCTTTTTTTTATAAATTTATTACAGACTGTTATTTGTTATTGTTAAACAATATAATCTGGATTTAAACAATCAATATCGTCCCATATTGATCAGAAAGAAAGCTCCAGGAAATTTTGGGATCATAGCAGAAAGATGTTACACGTGTGTCATTTTTAATCATTAGTTTTGACTAGTTGACATTGTAGCAAGAAAATTTTGTTGTCTAGTTGGTGAAACATGACTGTAGTTGAGTATTGAACTACTATGAGTTGCAGCAGCATAGATGAAAGATGAATGTATACACACAGAAAAAGTGTTCTAATTTACTATTAGAGAAACTTCTGTATAGATCACAGAATTACAACCGCTAGGAGAACAAAGAAAAAAAGTCAATTCTAACTCACAGTAAACAGAAAAGCGACATCCACCACCCTTTTATAATGTATTACAATTAAATCCTTTTGTAATAGTCAAAAATTGAAATTAATAAATGTTTAAATCCCAAAATTTTTAGAACAACATTAGAGTAGCAATATAAGAATAAATAGTAAAAAGAATATAATCTCACATCAAAAATAAAAAATATCTTTTTGAAGCTTTTGTTATAAAAATAATAAAAAATTAATCACATAAATTATTAATAAGATGAAATAAAATGTTTTTAAAATAAATATTTAGAGCTAAATAACATAAAAGTAAAAGCAGGGCTTATTAATTTAATTACTAGTCAATTTGTTTATTAAATAATTTTGAAAATTCTTGCTATTGATGGTTTTATTATCAATAATACTTCTGTATTTATTTACTTCTATTATTTCAATGTTACCTAGTTGAATGAGGGTTTTGCATTTTCTTACAAAATATTTTTTTTATTGTAGTATTATTTTAATATCATTTTAAAATTTATCAATTAATAATTATAATTTTTAAATTTACTGATATATATATATTAATTATAATTGTAATATAAATAAAATAGAATGAGATTTGTGTGCTTTTTAGGAAATACAAGGTATTTGACGTAATTAGTACAAAAAAATTGCAATTTTGGTATTTGTGTAATTTTCTTATACTATAGTTTTTGGGATTAATTGTATAAATTTACAAAAATAGGAGGGGTTTTGTGTAGGGTTTACAAATAGAAGAAATTTTATTTTTAAGAAATGCAAAATAACAGCTACCTTGAAATAAATACTATATTTGATATTCTAAGAGTAAAGATAAATTAATATTACCTAAATTCAACATACCACCACCAAAATATTCAGGTGCATAAGAATGAGTGATTCCAAAATATTACAAATGATTTGGTCTTTTCATACAAAGTCATTTTCATTTTCTATTTCACTTGTGATTTTCACCCATTAAATTATGTTTTAACAATGCTAAGGATTATGTGTAATTGGATGTAAGCTACAATTTTGACAAAATATATTTTCACGTACCCCAATTGGTCCTGTAATCAAGAGAACACTCTGTAGGGGACCCTTATGAATATCATCTGAAGCATATTCAGCACCATCATCTTGCCTTTTACTTTGACCCTTGTTAGAGGAACTTTTTCTGCACTAATAAAGTCTTTTATGCCAAAGATGTAACCAGTCACTCAAGAAATTTATAGCCTCTTCATTACCACACACCTATGACAGAGTCATGCAACACAAACAACTCTATTCAGGAAATACAAACATGCAACTATTATGGGTGTGTGCATGCCATGGCTTGTATTAGTATTATTTAAAAGGAAATTACTATATGAACCAGAAGAAATATCTGACCTCAAAGGCTTTTTTTGGCTTGTACTTATGCATCCATAAGTTGCTGTTACCTTCAGAACTATGGTAGTAAGACCTCATGCTGCAAGTCAGGAAATGAATCATGAAAAAAATTTGCTATTCACATCAGTGATGAAAAAATGAAGTTGCAGCATTTTCCAATGCTGCCAGTCACATCAGAATAAAATCAACCCAAATATCACTGCTGAGAAAAATAATCTCTTTACATTAGCCAAACTTAGGTTAGTAGAAGTTTAAAAGATACAATGTGAAAGAAGACAACAGAAATCAACTTCTAAACATCCAGAATGATTTCACAACCATCTTGCTGCAGTAGTCACAAATGAACCAATTGATTATGCTATGGTTCATGGAATCAAAGGGTCAAAGTTGGTGAAATATAGTTTCTCAGCTATTGTATTAGCTAAAGTAAAAAAACTAACATAAGAAAACAGTGCAACTTACCCAAAAAAGAAGTAAATCCACAAAATAAAGGAAATATGCATGACATAAACATAGAATAAAAAAAATCACTGGTAAAATGTACACATATGACATATACATAATTTAACAAAAAAATCACTGATAAGATGTACACATATTATCACCTTGCTTGAAGAAATTTACTCTGCGACTCAATATCTGACTTTCTCAAAATGCCCTTGTGTCCTGGAAAGTATTTTCATTCACTCCTAAGTTTATGTCTTTACAATTATTTGGCAAATGTGTCATTGTTTCCATCTGAACTAACTTCCAGTGATTACACAGCTTTGAAAAGAGTTCAGGTTATTGGGATTGTGACAGAGAAACTCTAGTATAAAAAAAAATTTATGTACCACTTTTACATCTTCTGAATTCAAATGACATTTTGCTTTCTGTAACACAACTGAGTTTGGGATGACATATCCAGCATACTGAATGACTGTGTAGAAAGTTGACTTGGACAAGACATGACATTCTCGGTGATTGAAGAACTTAATAGTCTTAAAACACTAGGTATGTTATTAAGATTAAAAATTCAACAGAACCATTCATAAAAGATAAATTTGAACTCTCTCTACCAAAATCCCAAAATATGTAACTGTGATATTATCCAAAAATGTCCAGTCATTCCGATCAATGGGTAAGGCATCATCCTGCATTGACAAAAAAAGTTACACAAATTAAAATGTAGAGAACAAGCTTATGCAAACTTTGATGATTTTATTAGTAAAAGAAATTTATTATGATGAAGAGAAGAAATTAAAAAAATAAGTAGAAACATAGAAGTGAAAAGCAAAACAGATGACAAAACAAAATAAACATAATTTAACCCAACTTATAGTTTTCTGTGAACAAATCTTGAAATGAGTAGACATGTTATTTTGAAACATATCTTTCACATTTTTTACAATTCAATTCATGTAGGCTAGTTTAGGAGCAGTTTAATTTTCAACAAAACTGAACTAAAGGTTCGCGGAGTTAAGTTTCCACTGATATTAGTTTCCCTGTGGTTGAGTTTGTAGTTTAGTTTAGTTAATTTTCTTTTAAACCATCCTAGAGACAGCACAATCAATCAGAAATACAATTATCATACCTAAGCATTTTCAAATACATGAATAGAACTACTAATTCCTTTTCCTTTCTTCTTAACCTATAAAGCTAGTAGGCGTCGTTTATTTTCCTCCTTCCATAGGTAAAAAAAAAATGTATTTTCCACTCGCTTATACCTTTGCATCAAGCTGATTCCAAAATATCAGATCAGACTTAGTTCAATGCCGCCCCAAAATTTCACATAATCAATGTTTTAAGAAACATGTTATTCCATGCAAAAAAGCATTAACCTCAGCTGACGACTTTGCCTCCTGCCACAGATCGATCTTTTGATTAGACTTTGGTGAAGCAACAACAGATCCAGTTTTCTTAGGCGTCTTACTCTGCGTGCTATTCTTCTTTGGCGTGATATTCTGTTCAAGGAAAAACACAAAACAGAAAATCCTTTCAATCTTCATATCCTCTTCTCAAATTTCAAATCCAACTCGAATTGGTGAATAAACACTTTCACCGATCAACGATTAACTCTAAATCAGCGACATGCAATGCAGTAACTAACCGGAAATCGCTCAAACTTAGAGACATGAGGTGCAATAACTAACTACAGTAACAAATTTTACCTTGAAAGTTCGTCTTCTTGGAGTGAGATTTGCTGGAGTGTTCGTCTTGAAGCTTTCACATGTAGAAGAATCTGCTTCCGCCTTTTGCATGCGGTGGTGTGCTTGGATCCGTGACTGAACAAGGAGGGTTTTTGGAAGAGTTAGTGGTATTTATATATGGAATGTAACTGAAGCAACCCAACAAATATTTTTTTAAGTTAAGTCAAAATATGTTGAAATATTGATTACTAGTTAGTTAGAATCTAAATAATTTATTGTTTGAGATTCTGAACATGCACCACTGTTTATTTGAATTTGTGTACTGTGAAGGAATGGACAGTAAAGTATAATTATTATATATTAATCAATTATTAAAATTAAAATTAAATATATAATTAATAAAATCTAAAATATTTACTACTTTTTTAATTTTTTGACAATTATTATACAAAGATAATTTAAATATAATATATTGTTGGATAGGTAATGTTTCTGAATATTTAAAAAATTAATTACACTTTTAATGTTTTTAAAAAAATTATAAATTTTCAGAACTTCTATTTTAAATCATATTTTTAATCTATCAGACTTTATTTGAAATTAAGTAAAAAAAAATTGTTTTTTTGTTTAGAGAAGAGTTAGAAGTTACAAAATGATAGTTTCTTAAATGTTCGAGGATTAAAGTTAAATACATAGTATCTATTATCCATAGTTTATATAATAAATTATAATAACTATACTAAATAAAGTGTTTCTAAAAGTGTTCAGTAAATATCATTTTTAAGAAAATTCCTTTAATTTTATACCTTTAGTTTTTCATTTTCATCTTCACTTTTAGATTCAGTTTCATATTTCTGAAAAAAATATCAATAGTTAAAATAACATTGTCTCTTAAATTTAATTATAATATATATGTTCAATATATTTATTTATTATAACTTTTAATTATAATATAATTTTTTTGCTCAAAGTATTTATTTATTATAAACTGTAAATTTAATTATTTAAAATAAATATTTATATCAAATATTTTTCACATACTAAATTACTAGTTTTACAAAACAGTGTTTGGAAAGCCATTTTTAGTACGCAATTAAAACAAGACAGTTTCTTATTTTTGTACAAATACCAAATTTCACTGGTTGAGATCAAATAAGTATATATTTTTTTTAGAAAGTTACTTGTAGTTCATTCATTCTTCCAATGAACAGTATTCTAGAGTATTGTTTACTTAGTAAATAATCAAAATCCTCAATACGATGAGAGGTGATACCCACTTAAAAAGGAATTTTGGAAACATTTAGATGTTTATAATTTTCCGTTGTTGAACACGTATTATTTCTTTTGTCACAATGAGTTAATAATAAAATTGGTAGTGAAGTAAATAATTACAAATATGTCATATGTCTTTTGGTAATGATTGTGTATCTTATCTAAGTGAAATAGATTTAAATGTGGAAACTTTCAAAATTTCAATCACTCTTTGGTAATTCCAACTCCTAATTTGAAATCTTAGTCGTTCCAATAACAATGATTTGATAATTCATACACAGAAACGACATTACAAATTCATGTATTTTTTTAACAGTAATATTAGTTTATGTTGTTAATGTATAATTGGTTAAATTCATATATATACATATATAAATTATATTATATTATATTATATTATATTATATATATATATATATATATATATATATATATATATATTACATTATAGTTAAAATTTGAAAAATTGAAACTTTCGATTCTAAGTCATGATTAAAATTTGGTAAATATCTTTCTCACAATAAATTTCTCTCTTTTATATATATTTTTCTATATTTTGCTGAGTTAGTAATCAAATTAGTCATCAAGACAAACTATTAATGATAACAATGCAGGTTGATTCATGTAATGGAACGACCGGCACGAAATCACTTTAACTCAACAACATGCAGTCTATAGTAACACGTTTGTTAATTTTAGAGCTTTTGCATGTAGGGGAAACTGTCTTAGCTTTTTGGATACAGTTTAGGTTCAACATGTTTGGGTCATTGTTTGACTAGTACTATAAAGATATTTCAGAATTTATTTCACAACAATATTATTTACTTAAGCTTGAAAAATCTACTAACAATTTTATGCACATTATTTTATACATCAAACTATCCACCATAAATGCATTAAAAACTCTTTGCATATACACTCTCTTACCTTTATGGACTTTGTTTAGAACTTAATATAGAATGAGTGGCAATAGTAGTAGTCATTGCATGGGCTTGTTTCATATGGAATTTCTGAAATCCTCTTTTGATATAATGTTCTTGTGACAGTAGAAGTTTTATTATCTGAAACAAAATAAGCATGTGTAGAAATCAGGAAAAGTAGAAAAAAGAAAGGTTGAATCATGCTTTATTGTCCTTGTAAAACTTTTTGATAAATAATGTTTGATAGTTCTGTAACATTTTTCTCCTTAATACTCAATATTGTAATAACATAAAATAAGAATCAAAGTAGATAATTTAAAGTAATAAAACATCAAATAATCTTACCTTGATAGTGGTAGTATTCCATCAATTATTTGAAATGAGCTTCAAAAATAAATAATGAATGAAGTTTAAGACGGTCCTTCAATGTAGAGTATTTTAAAAAGTATTTTTTTCTTGATAAAATTCTTGTAGTGTCTACATGCATCATTTATGCGAGTAAATACTGTTTTTTCTCCTTTATCATTAATAATGAACTTATCATATGAAAAGAATATTAAAATTAGTGTACTTTTATAACTATTTTATCATTAAATCATTATAAGTTTGTTTTTCATATCATAACATAGTTCCATATACAATTTGTATTAGTGTATTCTCATAAATATTTTATCATTAAATCAATATAAGTTTGTTTTTCATATCGTAACATAGTTTCATATACAATCCTTGTTGTCTTTATCTGAGCAAGGCTTTGAATTTTTTGTAAATCAAGGGATAAAAGTATGAATTCCAAAGTCATTGTTGAAATCCTTTAAGATTTCAAGAATTCAATCCCTTCTAGTATAGTTGGCACTGATCGAAGTTCTTTCTTTCCATTAAAAGACTTTTTATTAGCTCTCCATGCCTAATTTGCTGGTAAAAAGACACGATGATTCATATAACACATCTTATGGTTGTGTCTTAAGTAAGATGAATGAGTGTCATAATTGCAACATGAACCTGCCAACCTTAGTGGTCTAACCTGACAACATAGCATACGCAGGATAGTAACTGATAGTCCATAAAAGAGCTACATGCATTTGAAATTTTTGATCTCTTAAGACATCATATATTTCTACACCCATTTCTCATATATCCTTTAATTCCTCGATTATTTGTTGTAAGTACACATCAATATCATTTCTTGGTGATTGTGGTCTGGGAATTAATAGTGACAACATTGCGTATTCGAGTTTCATGCATAACCATGGTGAAAAATTATACACCACCATCATAGTTGGCCAAGTATGATGTGATATACTCATAGTTCTAAATGGATTGAAGCCATCGGTTGTTAGACCAAGTCTTACATTGCAAATCTTAGAAGAAAAATCGGGATGGAGTCTATCAAAGTCTTTCCAAGCTTCACTATTACCAGGGTGTCTCATTTTATCGTCTTTTAACCGCTCTTCTTCATGTCACCTCGTTGACTCTATAGTGTTTGAGCACATAAATAGCCTTTGAAGTCTAGGAATTCATGGAAAGTGTCTCAAAATTTTTGTAGGAACTTTCTGCTCATTCTTTTTCTCTGTTAACTCGAAATTTACTTGACAAGATTCCTTCCATTTTGAAACTTTACACTTTCCACAAAAATTGTTAGTCTCATGATCCTTCCAATATTACATACAATCATTTGGACATGCGTAAATCCTTTTATAATCAAGGCCTAAATCTTTAATCATGGCTTTTGTTTTATTTAAAGATTCAGGAATATTTAGGCTCAACATGACTTCTTTCAGTAATTGTAATAGGTCAGACAATGACGCATTGCTCTATCCATGGAGACATTTCAAGAGATACAATCTGATTATGAAAGATAGAGTAGAGAAGCTTTGGCATCCAGGTATAACTCTTGTTTTGCCTCATTAATCAATTTGTAGATTGTTTTTTGCTTCCTCGTTAGGACCGTCATTTCCACCAGTTTCTTCTATCATATTTCTAAATGTGTCATGCAATAAGTCATCAATATCACTTTTCATGTCATCACCACTTAGTAAGAAATGATGGTATATCCGCTCCATGGTTTACCCAAATGTTATATCCTTTTAGAAAGCTCAAACCTATTAAATGATCATAAACCACATTCTTCTAGCCTAACAAAGATTTTTGCAATTAGAACAAGGGCATAAAATCTCTTCCCCTTGAGGTCCATCACTAGTATATGCAAAATCTAATAATGACTCAACACCATTAGCATACTCTTTACTAAATCTTGCAAATTTAGTCCTCTCTTTGTCCATCATCTTTAATCTAACAAATAAAATATCATAATATATTGTAAGTGACTCAAAATAATTATTTAATTTAAACAATAATAAGAATAAAATAATTAGTGAAAGTAAATAGGCATTCTATGGCATGCTTTCATATCAAAACAACAAGGTTGCAAACTACATTAAAAAACCTACCAAATTTTAATTACAACTTGATCTTCTTGGTCCTTACTCCTTGCAGAAAAATTTCATAACATGTGTTGAAAGCATACCATGACCTTTACACATTTAGCGTAAAGCAACAACAAAAAATAAGGGTAAAAAATAAATTAAAAATACCTAACCTATTCTTTTTTTTTATCAACCATAAAACATAAATTAATGGGAATACAGAGATGTTACAACCCTTGTACATAAAGTAACGTAACTCTAAAGTTATGAATCTAAAGTTATGAGTTATCATAAATATCAAAAAATAAGAACTACAATCTTAATCTACCTCCAAAAGTAAATCTGTGTGACCAATATTCAAAACAAAACTCAAAAGTAGCTTAAAAAGCATTTAAGAGCATCTAACATATGCCTAAACACCTACTTACAGTATAACAAAACATGGACAATACTGATGTAGTAATGAAGGCACACTCCCCAAAGTTCATTGATGTAGTAATGAAGGCACACTCCAACTTTAAGAGAAAGCAATTTATTTTTTCCTATTGTTTAGATCTGACTGTAAACCTGCCCCTAGCAACTTCGTCAGCTTCCAAGCCATAACTCAGCAAAACATTTTTAAAACAATCTAGGCTATTTGCCTCATACATGTTAGAAGATAAAAAAAAAAAAATCAAATCTATGCACAAACAGAAATACCATGCTTAATCTTATATAATACCAAACCTATTCAACATCTATAATATAGAAAAACAATACAACACATGATAATACACAACACAGATAGACATATATAACTTAAAAATCAAGCTTTTTACATTATTATCTAAGGTCTAACTTAACCGTAATATGTGAACATCTTAAAATTAAAATGCAGTTAAAAAGAATTTTATTTAATGTTGGAAAAAGGCATTCACATCACATGTCAATGTCTAAATATAGAAAAAAAAAACAGAGAGATGGAAATAAAAACGAAATAGAAGTGACATAAAAGGGTATAGGCATGTTTAGTATTTTTCTAAACATTTAGTTAAAAAATTAATAAAAAAAAAACAAGATAAGATAGAGTGAAATAAAGAAGAAAATAGAAAATATTAAACGATAATTTATTAACTCTGTTTTCAGCACACACAAAAAAGAAGAAGAAGCGTTTTTGTACGAGCATATAATTAACTTATCATCTAAAATTAATATCATGAATTAATTTGGTCCGTAATAAGTTAAGAAATATAAGTTTAGCTTATGAATTTGACAGTTGTTAACTAATTTAGTTTTAAAGTTAATACTATTAATTAATTTCTTCCATTACCAAATTAGCTAATTTAGGGTGCGTTAGTTTCCAACAATGGAAACATAACAAGAAAAAAAAAAAAAAAAGTAAAGCTGGAAAAACAAAAACAAATTTCACGAAAAACGAAAAAAAAAATCTCTTAAAACATTCTTCGCTCGTAAGAGTAGATTTGTAACCAAAGTTGCTTTTCCAACTTATAAAATAATAATAAAATTTAAATAATTTACAAAATAAAATATTTTAAAATATTTCAAAATTAAAAATTAAATTATCGATAATATTTATAAAAATAAAAAATTATAAATTATAAAATTAATTTTTATAATTAATTATTATAACATATTAATTAATATATATATATATATATATATTTAATTATATATATATATATATATATATATATATTAATTTATATAATATAATAATAAATAATATTTAAAAGTAATAATAATAAATATTGTACGGCTTTTTAATAAAAATATTATATAATAGTAATATTATTATATAATAATATAAAATAGTTATAATTTATTAAATATAAGTATTAATATTTAAATTTAATATTAAAAGTAGTTTAAAATTTTTAATTTTATATTTAAAACATTAATCAGTTTTAATTTATAAATTAATATATTTTATAATATATATTTTTTTATATAATTACTTAAGTTAATTTTTTTATAATTTTTTAAATATTATTAATTATATTAAATAAATAAATTATAATTTATTTTTAATTATAAAATTAATTTTAAAATTTTAAAATATTATATATTAAAAAAATATTAAAATATTATTATATCTATCACATCATTCACAAACTTTCTACTCAAATCTTACCATCTTTCTCTTAATTCAAACAACCAAACTTTTCATACACTTTTATCTCATATCATCTTAAATTCACTCTCTCAAATCTACTCCCCAGTCCAAACATACGCTTAGTCTCTAAATTTGATAACTTTTTCAATTTAGCTTCAGAATTTGATCAAGGATGAAATTGGCCACTTATTTGACAAACCTTAACACATAAAAAATTGAAATAAAAGACAGTTAATAATTCTTTTCGATTATATAATAATAATAATAATAATAATTAACATAAGCTATAATGCTAAATTCAAAAGGATGTGCTTGATATTTTTATTGCTTTGTTTATCCTTGGACTTTTCCTATTTAAATAATTTTAAACTTTATTTTAAATGCGTTGAACTGAATCAGTTGAAAATTATTTGAATGAATTACTTGGACACGTGGGTGAACAGTAGCTACAAGAAGCACATCAACCACAAAATACCAACCAAAATCCTAACCTACATGTCTACTCACACATCCTAAGCAGCAGCATAACCATTCATTTGTTTCCTTTTAAACCTTATTATGCTCTCTAATTGATTTCTATGTTGCTCAACAAATCTATGTGTACAAAAATTCTCAATTTCATGCCAATTGCTCATCAATTAAATGTATTATATTCCACAATTTGTTTGAGGCAATGTATATTTAATTTATACAGAAACTTCTTTTCTCATTAAAATTGTTTGTAGATAATTTTTTTTTTCCAAACGTATCTTAAATAAAAAGTTTTATAAGTTAAAATACCACTTCTTCCATAACAGTAAACTCCTACATCCATAACTTGCTCACATCATCATATACCCCATCCTCACCCTAATAAAGACTAGAGGAAAGGGTTGTGTTGTTGTGATCCTCACCCTAAAGTTTCAAACTCAGGTTTGTCAACAAATTAACAGCTGGGAAAATTTCAGTGGTACCAATTTCTTGCTGCCTAGTGTGGTAATAATGTTTTCCTTTATTAGCAAGGTGCTAGGACCGTGTACACATGACTTGAATGGTTGTGGTAGAGTACTCCATTGCATTTTTCTGAAATTGATATGTTATTTTTGTTTATATTTAATTTTCTTCTGATACTTTGTAAAGTTTGGATCTAACATGGTCTATATATAAGATACATGCTTTATTTCATCCAAAAAAAGAATTCCGTTGTTATGTTTTCATAGAAGGAATTTGTTATTAACTACTAAAGGATATAAATTACTTCATCTGTTTTATTACAGGTAATACCGATGTCTATCTTCATCTGCTTTGTTTCTTCTCTGCTTTGTTGTATAGATTTTTTGGTATGGGGTATAATTGAATGTGTGAAATATATATATATATATATACTTATAAATATTATTGTAATGAATTGTTTTACTTTAGTGTGTCATTTATTTTTAAGTAGTTAGGAATCAATTTCCTTGTGGATGTGTATATTTAAATAAATAAAAATGGAAATATGTTATTTTAATGAATCAAAATTAAAAAAAAAAAAACATTAAAAAAAGTCATTTTTAAAGGCTTAGTCAAGTTATCAATTATCAAAGCAATCTTAAGCCGATAATGTATTAAAACGGCCGCATTAGAACTCGAGTCTATTGTTGCATGGAGGTTGATCCATGGAGTAATTAAACTTTTTTTTTCTATTTGACCTTATTGGTATGGTATTAAAGCAATCCATGCTAACCTTTCACCCTGATGAAAATTGATCCAAGCATTTGAAGTCTACAGGAAGCATATTATACAAAATTATATAAATGAATTTGATGCTATAATGACTTGTCAATAAAAACTAGGCACTTTCAGAGGAGTTTTCTTATGGATTTTAAACATTATTTTTAGCTGGTTTTACAAGAGATCTAATAAATTAACATCCACATGATAAAAGCCTTGAAGGGGAGAGTAAGAAACGCAAGTATTAAATCATTCAATAATGAAATATTCAATACAATTTAACACTGTAGCAGCATTTGTGGAAACCCGCGTGAATTCACAGGTAGATAAGAGCACGAATAATTTTATTTACAAATTATTTACACCGGCATGATTTATAGTGAGACAAGGCACTGTAAGCTCCATGGACTAGCACTCATTATACATTTGCCATGGTCATGAAACAACCATCTTCAAAGAGCCTTGAGAGCAAGTTTACTTCCTGAATGAACACCTTTCGCAGCAACTCTCAACAATGCACGACTTTGGTAAAGCCTGTCATCAAAATATTAAAAAAATAAAATAATACAAAAGTTTAGTCTCTTGAAATTATTTTGGAGCGTTTATCAATTTCTTCATATTGCCATGTATCTGTCTTTCGCAAGCCATTCAAAATAAAAATTAAGCGAGAGAGAGAAGGAAGATTACCCAGCCAAAGCAAGTCCCCACGTAGCCAGAGTATAAAACAACTTTCCAGCCTGCCAAATATCTAAAATCTTTTCCAGTTTACTTGTACCTTGCAATGCTTTTGATATTGCTGTCATCAGATAAATTGAAATTTGAGATGCAAACGTTGTTACTTAATCACAATGGAAAAAAATGTGTAAGGCACTTCATTCAAAATCCTCTCAATCAAAACATTGGCAATGGTAGACAAGAAAATGAATAAAATAAGGTTAAATTATAATTTGGTCACTACATTTGATGCATTTTTCATTTAGTTCCTCTTAAAAAAATTTAAATCTCTGTTCTTACATGTAAAGAAGTTTACAAATAACTCCCCGCCATATGCTGAAGTTATGATAGAACTTAGAACTTGTTTTAAACAGGGATCAAATCAAAAATGGAGTGACACATGAAGGAACCAACATGCCACGTGTTTTTCTTTTTCAAGACTAAATATTTAAGTATAGAAGTTTTTCATGTAGGGACAAAAATAAAAAAGTGTCAGGTACAAGGACTGCATAAAATCAAACATAGTTATAGCTTTGGCACAGTAGATATCAATTCATGAACTCTTTTTTCTATGTAAAGGAATCAAAATGTGAAGTTCTTTTTTTTCTTTCATGTAAGGACTAAAATTGCAAAAAAAAAAAAAAAAAAAAAAAAAAAAAAAAAATGCCGAGTACAGAGAAGACCAAATTTTATTTTAAGTCTACAGAACAAGTATCGGATTTTGAAAGCAAGACATTGGTGTCCAGCTCCGAGGATCAGAAATTTTTATATAAAAGCATTACATGTAGAAAATTTAAAGGAATAAATCATTCAGTTGGAACATTATGAGAAACAAGCATTCGCCTTATCCATCATGTTTGAAAGGGACTATCCACTCGAATCATTCATGCTGAACAATAGTCATCAATTAATGACTCAGCCATTAAGAAGTTTATTTGAACAATAGCTTCTGTTGGGATGTGATGATAAGATTAGAGTCTAGGGCGAATAATATATTTTTCACTTATTTAAAACCTCCTTACTTCAGGACTTTCCCGACTACTGTTATAACTACCTCCCTAACCATGTACCCACACTGCACATACTTCTGACAAAATGAATTGCCCATGTCGCAGTGCCTGGGGCACCCGTGTGCAGGACCAAACATAGTACATTGAGAGCAATGACCTTCTTGTCTTGACATATACTCATTTCGTACACCTTTTGCTATTGGGCCTCAGTCGTTGCTGAATCGACCCCTGCTAGTGGAGAAGACCCTCCCACCAACCCAGATTGTGAAAGCCTTTGTGTTTTGGAACTGTGGTAAGTTCTTCTAGTCAGTTGTCATCTCCCTCAAGCCATGCAGATGTATTTAGCAGCACATCTCTTGGATTAACCTTGCCACAAATATCCCAATTGCAGGTCTTCTGAAGTTGACAACTCGTACAAGCCACCCAAACCTCAAATTCTTGAAAGCATTCCACCACAATACCGTTCTGATGTAATGTCAACAATCTTTTGTAGATGTTCCCAAGGCTACATACATCAAATCTTCTCATCCATGCTACTTTTGAAATTTTCCCACATTGTGTTTTTCTTTCTCCATAATGAAACCAATGCTCTTCAATCCCATCCATACTGATGAAGCCTAATCACACTTCTCAAGAAGTCTAATATGCTTTACTTAAACGAAAAACTCTCTGCCCTAACCTTGCAATCCTGATAGGCCAAGTTTTGAATAAGGCTGTTCTAATTGTGTATTAGGAAGTTATTAATAAACTATTTTCATATTAATTTCAAATTAGACAGTTATATGGTATGATGTGACAGTTATAGCCATATATACGGTTTGTATCACAGACTTGTAGCAAGCAATTGAGGTGTCAGATAGTTCACTCTGGTGTTTTAATACTCAGTTTGTACTCAAATCTAAAAACCAGATTATTTTTAAAATTTATTCAGAACTCAGTGTGTTTATTTCTTGAGTCCAACAGACCCACCCAAATGTACCCACCTTCATATTTAGGTAATTAAACCTTTCATGCCCAAGAACGTAAGTTTTCATACATTCGGTTTTATTGACTTCTGTGTAGTCTTTAGTGTGTTTTTCCAATACAGGAGATTGTTTTTGGCTGCTTCCGTGGTGTTCACTGGTGTTGCCATTCTCCAATTCAATCATATTTTTTAATCCATTGAGCCAGAGTTATCTAATGCCGTCAATTCCTTCCACATTTTTTGATATTGGACAAGGAAACTGCAATCCATACTTCATGGTCATCATCTTTAGGAATTCCAAGGAAGAGTCACGAACTTTGTCCTAACTCAATTCACGCTAACAGGAGATCTAATAGGTCAGACTAATTGATAGGAACCCATATGATCACTGGATTAGTCTAGGGAAAATAGCCAAAACAGAAAGAATTGAAAATAATACTTTTTCCCGGCTATTGAGAATGAAGAAAGGAGAATTCCGTCTCCAACTACGGTAACACCCTTAAACTGAGAAATTTCAGTTGACAAACTATCATTGCAATATAATTATACAACTAATTAGCTACTTTTTTCACTTGTTTAAACGTCCTTAGTTACTAACTTCCCAACTGCTGTATAACCAGCAACTAATCCCTAGGCTCCTGATTTTTATTCTATTGGGACTAAACTCCCAAATACGAGCCTCAATATTCTACTGAGACTGGGCCTCATGCCCAACAGTTTCCTCACCAATCACAAAAAATAAAAGGATTGGAGTGTTACCAGTCCATTTGACCTAGAGAAGATTATAAGCAACAATTCAACATAGCTTTTACAGTTTAGGCGAAGGAAATATAAAGGAAAAACAACTAAGAAAAAAAAAGTATGATAGAAAACACACCTGTCTGCAACTCCTCCGGTGAAAAATTCTACAATCATAACAAGGGCAAATGATGTTAGTTGCAGCAAAAGAAAAAACTAAGAATGCATATTATATGAACACACACAAACCAGAGCTTTCGGGTTTGACAAAATGCATTTGGCCATAAAGTTGGCAACACCATCAACCACATGTTCTTCACTGATGACCAAGTAACTCTCATCATCAATTCCACTCATTTCCTCAATGTTACTAGGATCCATCTCATCCTTAACCCAAACCCACCAACTGGGTTCTTGAGAGTCAACATTGACCAAAATGTCAGCTGATTGATAATCAACCTCTGTCAAATACCAGCCAAAAAAACCAAAAAATTGTCAATATCTAATTATTTCAACACACACAAGACACACTTTCAAAGGAGAGAAATTTACCAGTGGCCTCCTTGAAAGGAAATTGACTTCCTCCGCTAGCAGTTTCCTGCTGTAGGAACTTGAGCCGACTCAGGTACTCATCAGACTTCATGGTAGCAACTAACCGGTCATTCAACTACAACCAAATATCCCCAAAATATAAACAAGGAGCAGGTAAAACATCATATGACCAAACCCAAAACACAATGTAGCCAAACTAATAACCCTTGGAATGAAATTATACAAATGCTTCCAGATTCGTAAATGTAGATGCAATAATATCACACAAAATGATCGACCAGCATCAAATTATACCCAATTAGTAAGAAACTAAAAGCATCCAATTTAAAAAAATTAGCTTCTTTTTTATTTATTTACCAATATTCCCACGGGTATGGCTAATTCCACTAATTCACCGGGCTGAGGGTGATGGTTAGGTATAGGTTACCCAAAATAGCAACTTTATGATGTCTGGAGTCTCGGTTCATTTCCAATGCGATCAAGATCACATTATATAACAAGTTGCTTCATCAATAAATACTATAATTTTCTTTCCATTTATTATGGAAGAAGTAGCATCCAATTAAAAGATTTTCCCCCGGAAATTAGCTTTTCTCTTTTTACTTTCATACCAGAATTTCCAGATGCATGGCCATGACCGAATTCATACTCGTTTCTCAATCAGACAGACCGAGACACACATTTCAGAGTAAAATCCATTATTGAGATAAATTCAGACATTCATCACATCACAATTAATTCTATAAAAAAAATTACATTTTTTCAAACTTCAGAACAAATTGGCCCTGAGGTTGAAGGTTGCGTCAAGTGCTCATGGGAGACAAAACTAAAGAATTCAGAATTTCATTTCCAATAATCAAGGAAAAGAATAGTGCCAAATTTAAAATGAAACATTAAAAAAAACTTCTTTGATGAAATTGAATACCGTCCATATTTCTAGAAAATAAAACAAATTTGAGAAGATAGCATTATTTGATAGAATGAGGAAATAAAAAAGGGTTATTGAAATTTGAAATATACATCGGGAGGGCAATTATCGAAGCAAGGCGATTCAGAGAGGTTTTGGAGCAGTTTCAGATTCTGGTCGAGCAAGTTCCTGAGACGTCGATTTTCTGATCGCAGAGCTTCCAAATCATGGTCGGAGGGGCATTCATCGGTGGATTCTGCGGCGGGGGGAACGGAATGACTGTGGCGGCGGTAATGGTGAGTGTGTTCAACGGCGGTCCATGCAACGTCGGCGACCTCAAGCACCGTCTTGGCCACCTCGACACTTCGCATGATTTGATTTTCGAGATTTGGGTCTTTCGATTGGGCGAAGCTTCGGTTCTGAGAGTTCGTTAGGGTTTCAGTTTTCGCAGGAATGGATGGTTGTCGTCGTTTTCGTGTTGTGGTGGTGAGATAGATAGACAGAATATTATTTCTTCGTTTGTTGTACCGCAAATAATTTTGTTTTTAAACTATGTTTAAAATTTAGTAATTTTGAAATAATAAAACTCAGATATTTCATTTTTATAAAAATTGAGTTGGCAAAAAAATAAGAAAATGAAATTAGTTAACATAATGAGTTCCTTATCTTAATATAATAGTACAATTATAATTGGAGAGTACGTGTTGCTTCACATATGTCATTTTTGCTCTTTCCCTACACGTAAACTCATCAACAAACAATTATATATAGTACGTATACAGTAAGTCATATTAGTTTGAATCAAATTTTAAAAATATAATAAGAGGGTTAAATATAATTTTTATAAATAAAAAATGATTTTTTTAAAAAACTAAAATTGTAACAATTAATTATTTATTTTATATGATATAATTTTTTTCATAAATTATAATAAAAAAGTTATATAAAAAAACTACTAACCTTTTTGTGAAAATCTATTAAATCAAAATGAATTCTGTCAGTCTTCATATAACTTTTTACAATAGTAATAAACAGCATTAAGAGAGAATTTATTTTCAAATAGTGTTAAAAATAGAAGAAGAAGAATATTGTCATGACAATTATCACTATAAATCTTATTTGCACGTTTTTTTTTATACAACTTAATATTTGATTTATTTTTCTAAATATTCAAGATTGAATCTGGACTAAAACATATCGAGTCTCATAAAGAATGTAAAAAGGAATTAAGATACGAAAGAAAATCAAACTACACAAAATTTACAAAGAATGGCAATAAAAATATTTGGTGGTGTTTTTAAAAGTTCTAGATCAGTCATTTACATAATGTTGAAAGACTTATACAAATAGAAAATATTGATATCGAATAATAAATAGACTTTAATTCTAAAATCAATTATATTCTCATCAATATAAATAAAGGCTAATAAGATCATCAAATTACAAATATAGCCATTTATAACTTTTAAAGTAAAAATAACACATTAGAAAATGTTAAAAAGAGAAAAAATTAAAATATTAATATTTTATCTAAAAAAGAAAAGTGTTATAAAGATATAAAATTAAGATTCCTGAATTATTTTAACAGCATCTCCCTTGGTATGTTATTTGTAACAATTTAAATATTTGTATTACAAATGAATTGAATCCACATGTAATTTGGTCTAAATCTATATACAAAAATATGTATGTAATGTTGATTTTAAATACGGATATAAATCTGTATGTAATACAAATTTTACATATTAATTTTCATTCATATATACGGATATAAATCTGTATATAATACAAATTTTACATACTAGTTTTCATTTATATATACTAATTTTCATTCATATGTAATTTTTATATATAATTTATGATTTATTTCATAGTAAGTTACATTAGATAGATATTATATTTTTGGAGAAATGTTGAAATACTTTAAGATGAGCTTGACTTTTGAAAATATTGGAAAGTGTAGTCAAATGATTTGTTTTTGTTTAATGATGATTATTAAATATTTATAGAATATAATTATGATATTGAATTATATTGTTAAAAAATTTTATTGGAAGGAATAGAGATTACAAATTACAGAACATTCCTAGAAACAAGAATAGTGAACTTGAAGTGATATGCAAAAGAGTTTTGATTCAAAAAGAACCAAGAAAGTGTTTCTTGAAGCTTATCCTTTATTGAAGTTTGTATTGTACTAGTTTAACATCATAAGGAAGTCACTGCAATCATTTGTCTTCCATTAGTTTTCATTTTGTAATTATAGTGCTTTGTTTGTTTTCAATTTTGCATTGTATAAAGGAGATTTGTATTACAAGTATATAGGGTTTATACTTGTAGAGGTGCAGTAGGGTTTTGCACTATGTTTGTGTATTCTTGTAGGATGCAAGATTGTATTCTTGGTGTATTGATTGAACTGTTGAGTTCTTTAGTGTAATTTCTTTACTAGTTAGCAAAGAGACTGGATGTAACTCTTGAGAAATAGTGAACCAATATAAATCTTGGTGTTCTTGATTTCTCTTTACCCTTGTCTTGATTCGTATTCTGTATTTGTATAATTTTTCTACTATTGCGCTTTTTTCAATTGATTGTTCTTAGAATTCAATTGATTAATTTTTTTGTACTGCACTACTATCATTACAAATCAAATTTGTTCTAAATATTGTTCAATAACGACATAGATTGTGTTTTCTGGATAAGTACTTTGTCCTAGTAAATCAATTTGTTGTATCTGAGATTTAATCAATTATTTCTCAGTGTTGCTGATTACTGAAAAATTGTAATTGATTGTTTCACTGAACTAATTGATTGTGATTTGCTCATAAGAATCAAAGGTTATTCCAATTAGCTGTGATTCTTAATTTAATTGATTACATTCTTTTGTTGACTGTTTGACTTAGAAGAATTGATTGATTGTTTTTGTAATTTAATTGATTGAAATTTTCAAACAAGAATTTCAAGAGTTCAAATTCATTTTTTTTCACTTACAATTGGGTGAATTTTTGGCAAGAATAAGTCAATTGGTTAATTGTTGGATTCAATTGATTGCATATGAGTTAAACTATACTGAAAGCTATTTTAAATGAATGTTTTAGATTTTCGATTGATCGATTTTGTTCTGTTCAATTACATATCCCACTTTAAATTGTTTTAATTGAAGAAATTTTTTCTTTCTTTCAATTCGTTTTCACTAGATTGTAAAAATAATTTAAAATTCAATTCACCTCACTATAACCCTATTGAATAAATAATAAGTCATTTACTATTTGTTCTAGACATGTTTTGCAAATCAATCAATTTTTTGTAGTATTTTATTAGAAGGATTAGAGATTTTATCAATGAATTCTGGAAATTTCTAGAAGTCCTTTTAAAAAAATGTAGATATGTGAAATAATTTTTTTCCAAAATTCCGCGGTTTACTATTTGTTTTTTATTTTTTTTTATTATTTTTGACATTTTTTCTCTATTTCATCTATTAGTACTTGTCAAAAAATTTTGGAAGTTTTTATCTTTTTTTATTTTATGGATTAGAGATTTTATCAAAGAATTATAGAAAATCATGGAACATTTTTCTAAAAAAATAAAGACATTTAAAATCCAAAATTTTTCATAAATTTCATCGTTTACTTTTTTTTATTTTTTTAGTAATTTTGACATCTTTTTTTTCTATTTTACCTGTCTATAGTTGTTAAAAATTTCTTAAAATTTTTGTGTTGTTTAATTGTATGGATCCGAGATTTTATTAAAGAATTTTGCAAAACTATGGTTTTTTTTTCAAAAAATTTGAGATATTTGAAATCCAAAATTTCACCAAAATTCCATTGTTTACTATATATTTTTTTTATTTTTTAGCATTTTTGACATCTTTTTTTTTTCACCTATCCAAACTTGTCAAAAAATATGGAAATTTTTGTAGTGTTTTACTAGAAGGATTAGAGATTTTCTCAATGAATTCTGCAAATTTTTAGAAGTTCTTTTAAAAAAAATTTAAATATGTGAAATAATTTTATTTTTTCAAAATTCCGCCGTTTACTATTTATTTTTTTATTATTTTTGACATTTCCTTTACTATTTCATCTATATGTACTTATTAAAAAATTCTGGAAATTTTTATGTTCTTTTATTTTATTGATTAGAGATTTTATCAAAGAATTTTAGAAAATCATGGAATATTTTTCTAAAAACATATAAACATTTGAAATCCAAAATTCTTCATAAATTTCATCATTTACTATTTGTTTTTTTTTTTATTTTTTTAACATTTTTTATTTTTTTTATTTCACTTATCCAAACTTGTCAAAAAAATTATAAAATTTTTTGTAGTATTTTATTGGAAGGATTAGAGATTTTATAAACAAATTCTGGAATTTTGAATTTTTTGTGATGGTTTATTATACGGATTGTAAACCAATTGCCTCATAATTATCACATTACCGAGTTACATAATTTATTATCAAAATAAAGAAAAAACTGAATATTAAAGAACAAAATAAAAAATTTAAATTTAAATGTTGAAATCCAAATAACAAAATAAAATAAAGTTATGCAAATGTTTATTTCCCAAATCCTGATCATGATAGAATATGGTTCCTTTTTCCATCAGCAGCATCTGCATCCTCAACAGGTGTACCTCCTCCAGAAAATGAGGTTGGAACCCATGCCCAAAGTTTTGTTTTTCTTTTGTTTTTTTTTTTTCTTTTACTCATTGGGGTCGGACGCCAATTTCATATCTGCACCAAACATTGGAAAATTTTTATATTGCGCCAGGTACCAATCGTGTTGCATTGGGCGCGACCATAAAAAAAATGGTGTTGGGTTCCATTCATGTTGAGTCGAGCACTATTTAGATGGTAAAACAATTTTCATTCTAACTGAATATCTGGGTTGCATTTCAAGAAGCGCTTTTCTAATGTCCCAAGCCTAACAAATATGGTAAGGTGAGAGAACCTTGAGATGCAGCATCTCCCTAGTGTTGTGTCCACTTAGTTCAACTAGCTGAAGTACAAACACACGTAGAGGGGAGAGTTTTGTGATGTGGTATGCTTCAAGGATGTTGATCATTCCTGTGGCTTGCCGAGGGTTGTGGACACAGGCTAATAGTCGCAGCTCTGCTTCTGCCTTAAGGTTTTGTATGGTCTTAAGTTTATTTTGTTTGTATAGCTTTCTTGGTTTGTATATAGCATTGATGATAAGAGATATCAAGCATAGAAGGCATTCTAGAGATATCCAACACTGCATTCCAAGAAATAAACCGCAATGTGAAGAGAGATGCACCATGCACTGTTGGAATCTTTGTTGACGGTGGACTAGGGTCGTTGTTTAAAGTGAACTTACGAGTGGTTATGGTTTTTATTAGTGGCCCTGATGATTGTGAAGCCTTGGCTGTTGCAGGGAGGATGTCAAAGCATCAAGGGGTGCAACTATCTATGGTGAGGATCCTTATGTTTGGTGAGGCTGCAGAAGTTTATGTTATGTCACAAGTTGAGTTTCATGGTAAATTTATCTTTAAATTTCAGAAATAGGTAAATTTTAAAAAAATTACAAGAGTAGGTAAGTCTTACTCGGTGGTACGAAGTGAAAGGACGAAACTTTTATATATATTATTTTATTTATAAAATTATATATATATATATATATAATTTATCAAATTATATATATTATTTTATCAAAATGAAAAATTTAGTATTTTAAATGTTATTGAGATTTCAATTTTAAAATTTGATTTCAAAAACTTATTTAATATTGATATTTATCAAAATGAAATAAATAAAATGGATATATAGAAAAAGTTGAATATTCAATTAAAAAATAATTTTAAAAGAATTCATTTTTTAAAACATCATTGCTAAGACGAGTTAGGATTAGAAAAATTATAATATATGCATATTTTATGTTATTAATTTGACTTATTTATAAAATAACATAATATCATGAATAAAGTTTATTTCATCATTTATTTTTTCATATGTATTTATTTTTTTATCATATGGATTTAACACTTTTATACATTGAGAAGCAGAAGGAGTTGAACGATGAGTATGTGAGCCCATTTTACAAAGTTTTGAAGAAATATAATATTTTATTTAAATAAACTGAGGAACAATTGTCAATTCCAAGATTAAAAGTATTAGATGTAGGATTATTAGCCACTTATAATCAAAAGAAAATTTAACTGCAATTTTTACAAAAAATTAGAACTTTTGATACATTGTATGGACATTCTTAAATTTGAATCCAACATATAAAAACAGTGCTAAAAATATAATAGACTTTATTGCAAATATTTGATAATAGATATCTATTTACTTAAAAGAGCAAAAATTTTTGTTGAGTGTGATTTAAGTTGAAGCAGTAGACAAGACAAGACAAAATGCTTGAAAAAACTGAGCATATGCCATATTACTAAATAGAGATCATACTCAATTAATTTTATGTAGAAACCATCATGGAAAAATAGAGTCTACTTATTCCATGCATATAAATTCTTATTTAATTTGTCACGCTAAGTTATATGTACCATATTTGCTACTTGTGTTTCTTTTTACCTCCATGAATCAGTTTCATCTAATTATACATACTATATGCAGCAAATAGTTATCCATAGTAAAAACAAGGTTTAGATGCCAATTTATTAAAGTAAAAAATGTACGTATAAAGAAATAAATTATATATTATATATTTAAGGAGTTTTAAGAAAACAAAATACACTTTTAAATCGTAAAATAAAAAATTATTTATATATTATATTTTTTTAAGAAACTTTACTCTTTGAATTATAAAAGTAAGGTATGATTATATTGCCAGCTGTTAAACAAAATTCTATATATCCATGTTCAGATATATCTCTTATAATAACATTAGGATGAAATGGTTAAGTGAACTCAAATGGCCTTAGGCTTTTATCAATAAATAATATTGAATTTGGAAAATATTATAGTGTAATATAAGTTTTAGTATCCGGATAGAAATTATTGTATTTCTAAAATAATAATAATGTGATAGATAAAATTAAAGTTGTTGTGTTGGGAAAATATCAGTAAAACTGTTACAGTGATCTTAGTTATCAAGAATTATGTATTAATGCATAAAAATAATAGGGAAATAATTATTTAGAATATTAATGGAGAGTTATTTATAATTTAATTTATAAACTCTGAATCAAGAAGTGAGAGGTGGCATTGGATAAATGTTGATGACATTTTTTTTTAAACGTGTAGACTGAGATGTTATTATGGTAGTCATAAAAGATAACATACTCTTACATCTTTACCTTCCACACTCAACCCGTCATTCATTTTTTTTTTTCACAAAATTAAAACTTTATAATAAGTGATTACTGTTCATGATCAATGGGTTATAAAATAAATGAGATACTTATCCATTGATTATATATTATATATTATCTTTCCTTGCTATACTTTTATTGATATTGTACGATTATTTAGTTTTTTTCTTCTTTTTTGTTATGCTATCATCTTTACCCTCTCTCTCCCTTTTCTTAGTGATAGTGACATCTTATTTTCCTTTTTTATCTATTTGTATTTGCAGATGTAATTTGTTGTCATCTTCAATGAATTTTGCAGTGATAGTATTCATTTAACAGCTGAGAGAAGCAAAATCATAGTGAAAGAGATACTAAACATATGCCACATGTCATAAAATAGAGATTGCACCTTGAAAATTTTTACTCTCATGCAGGGACTGAATTTTTGTCCGCACCAACTTCTTCTCTCGGTTCATCATCATTCTTCCTCTCAGTGTTTTCACTAATGATGATAATATATGTAGAGTTTTATTATGTATATTTATGTTTTTCTAAGAGTCTATTTCTAATGTTTTACTATATGTAGACCAAACAAGCTAAAACAAACAACAAATAAATCAAATAAAAACATATAAACCAATAAAAATTCATACCTTAATCTTCTGAAGGAAAAGAAAGAAAAAGAGATTTACAAAAAATAATTATATAACAACACATATTCTAAATATATCATAAATGTAGATCAAATAAATGTTACACTTGATAGGATCATAAATAATTTTAATATACTTAATTATGTTAATAATAATAATAATTATTTTTTATATTTTTATTATAATAAAATAAATAATAAAAAATTATAAAAAATTTATTTAATTTTTAACTATTGAGAATAGAACGTACAAAGATTACAAGTGCAAGAAAATATAAAGCAACATTATTTGAATGAAGTATCAAAATATCATAAATTTAGTAAATTATAACAAGCACTCTCATAGTTATTACATAATATAATAAATCACCGTTCACAGTTACCATACATAATATATTACTTATTTAAAGAATGTTTTTCTTTTCTTTTTTTTAAATGATAGGTTTGAATGAAGTATAGTGAACTAGTTTTGTTCATTAAAAATAATCGGAAGTCTAATAAATTATAATAATTAGTAAATTATAATAGGTAGTCATAATTACAGTACATAATGTACTGTTGATTTAAAAGAATGAATTTCCTTTTTCTTAAATAATAATTCTATAAAAAATAGAAAACAAAATTATTTGAAGGGGAAAGTATCATAAAACTAATGTTTCATTATTGTGGTTAACATACAAAATTAGTTAGGTTTATCTTACAAAATCAAAATCATGATGAAAGAGATACTGAAAGTGCTTAAGGAAGCTGAATGTGATGATGCTTGCCTCCTTTAGCACAAATAAATAACAATAATGTCTATCAAAGTAAAACGTAAAATAACATAGAAAAACTGACCATATGCTGAATGTTACAAAACAGAGACTGCACCATTTAGAAATTCCTGATGCATTTTGTCCACAACATGTGCATCATGGTTAAGGATCTGATTTGCTGTCATTATCATCCTTTTTTTTTTTTCTGTTCTCACTAATGATGACATCTTATTCCCTCTCTAAATTTTCTTAATGCTTCTTTATTTGTATCTACAGTTTTACATAGACTATCAAGGGAAAACAAACAACAATAAATGAAACAACATATAAAACTAATAAAAATTTTAAAAGCATAAAAATTATATAATTAATTATGTTAGTAATCATTATTAATTTTTTATGCTTTTAATACAATAAAATAAATAATAAAAATAATGGAAAATTATCTAATTTCTAATTATTGAAAATAGAACATACAAAATTAAGAAGTAAAGTGCAAGAGAGTTAATAAGGCACTTTATTTTTTGTAAATAGTAATATGATTTTATTAATAGATTCTGATTAAATCCATTTGTAAAATTGCATGAAAAAATGCATTACAATTTTCATTTTAAACTTATTGCATGTATTGTTAAATCAACATGAAACAATTATCATACCTATATGTGATAATTTGGAGGAAGAAACTTATTTTTTCAAAAACAAAAGACATCAGTTTACAATATCAACATATGTTATTTAAATATTATTTAAATATTATTGATAAATACAAATTAAATTAGAAACTACAAAAAGTCCAGAAGATAATTTTATCTAATAAGAAAACTATTTTAACATGTACGAGTTATAATAATTTTTAATATAATTATATTAAATTAAAATAATTATTATATTAATTATAATTGAATGAGAATATAAAATTATTTAAGTTTTTACATATAATTTATTTATTTGTTTATTTTATAAAATGATGTCGACTTATTGTTTAATAACGTACAAAATTCTAAGACTAAAAATATATTATTTTATAATATACTTTTTATCCAATTATAAAAAAATCCATATAAATTATAATTTTCATGATTATTTATGTAATATTTTTTAAAGTTCAACTATATTTGTAAATGATATTTTCACAAATATTATTTCAATTTTTAACAACACCAAATAAATTTGGGATACTTTGTTTATGTGGGGTGGTCAATGCTTGGAGAAGATTTTAGCTACGTTCGGAACTGTAATTGCCTAGATGAGGACACTTCTTGAAAAAACTTAAAGTTTGTAAGGGTGGAAATTTTTAGATCCGTATGTGCATACGAATATGAATTTAGATGTCACGTTGATTTAATTTATAGATGTAAATTTATATATAAATACTAATTTCATATATAGATTTAGATCTGAATGTAAAATTATTTTATATAATGTTTATTTTACACATTTTTATTTGTATATAAAAATTGTGATTTTTTTTAGCGATTATCTATTAAAACATTGATTATAGATCTTAAACCACATTACAGGATATATGGTATTTAGTAACGTTTTGATTGTTATGTTTATTTAAAATGTTAGTGTAGATAAATTTTAACTATTATAGTAACATTTTCTAAATAATTGTTACTATAAATACATTAAGTTAATATATATTATTATTACTTTTATTTGACTATATGTTTTTTCTCTTTGACATTTTTTTCTAGTATTTTTTGTTTTTGTCTTCACAAAAAAAATAGCAGAGAAGAAATTAAAATAGGATTTTCAAACTTCACAGTATAGTTTACTTCATATTATAGCACAGAAGAAATCAAAATCTTCTTTTTTCAAAATTACAATAATTTGTAATTTGGAATTCGATTACACATTTCACCACATATTTTTGAAATTTATCACCGTCGTCATTTTCTTAGTCTATCGCCAACCGCAACGGTCGTGCTTGCTGTCGTCACCGTCATCAACAATCTCGAACCTCGTCAAGTATGTAGTTTCTTCCAACCATTGCATCCTCATCCAATCCAACGAGGAGGACCAAGAGAGCTGCTGTAAAGAAGGCTAAACAAGTAGATAACAGTGAAACTGGCTACCTTGGATTTGGGGGAATGGTGTTTGAGAACACTAATAATACCACAAAGTAGTGCCTTCAAACACTGAAGATTCTGAGTCAGTTTTTGTGAAGGTAGAATAGCATAAGTGATGGTTGTTTATTGGCATGTGACTTCCTTGGGCATGGCTTAGGCGATAAACAACTATTTGTAATTTTTGTCGCTTAGGCTGCCAATACTTTGTTTGATTAGGTGAAGAATTAGAGGATTGTTGACATGGAAAATAAATTGAATTTTCAAGAGATGTTATCTTCACATCATTCTTTCTACTTGTCAATCTTTTTTTTTCCGGCAAGATATAAGAGGAACCATTCTAATAAGATAAATATATTTTTATTCATATGAGAACTCATAATATATAATTTATACTAAGAAAAGAAAAAGACAGGAAAGAGACATTTAGAGCTTTTTTATATATGGTTTTCAAAGATTAAAAGAATGGTAAGTATACTTATTTTGAAATTGGACTTTATAAGTTAGTAGATTGATTTTTTATACGGATTTAAAACATAATTTGTAGTGAGGTGGTTTTTGACCCAGAACATGTGTGATTTGGTTCCTGCTCAAGCAAGGCAAAGTTGTGGTGAAGAGCATGGTAAATAACATGCAATGATATTACCTACTTAGGTGATGGAGGGAGAGACACATTTGGTTCAATTTTGGTGTGTTCTTTGTTCACTGTATTAGATGGTCAAGAAGTCCTGAGCAATTAATCACTTAAATACTCATGGCTGAACAGATAAATGTGCAGTGAGGTTTTTGACCCAGGCCGAGTTGTGGTCAAGGAGTGAGGGACACATTTGGTTCAATTTTGGTGTGTTCTTTGTTCGCTGTCTTAAGTGTTCAGAAAGTTCTAAGTAGTTAATTATTTAAATACACATGGTTGAATAGATCTATTTGTAGTGAGGTTTTTGACCCAGAACATGTGTGATTTGGTTGGATGATATATTCATATTTAAAATCAACATTATATACATAACTTTTTTTAATTTATTTATTTTGAAACGATTTTATTTGGCCGGACAAAATTGGGTGTTGACAGAGTGATAATAAAGAAAGTTGCCAATATTATAAATATCACTAAAATTTTACTAAACACAGTTTTATCATATTTGATACATGAAATATGAATCAATATAAGGTATAGTATGTTAAATGATACTTCATTTGTTCAAAGGAAATACACAATATGTCTATTAGATACATATGATTGTATAAATATCTTATATTACTACAAACGTTAAGGAATAAGTTAAGATATTTTCTAATGCTGATGAAACTAATTGAATTTTCATAACTTTATAATAATTTTATGCAATTCTGTAATAGGCATGACATAGTATTCCATTCTTCATCCACTATCTTTCCATTTAACATACTACCATATAGAATATTATGAAAGTTATGGACATTTAATAATAAGGATAATTAATTATTTATAATCAACCATTAGGTAAAATAGTTTTGAATAATGCTAAAATTTGATCTTGTAATTTTTGAAGCATATTCCTAGCCTAAACAGTGAACTTAATTACTTTTGTCGTGCCTTGAAATATTGATCAATGCCTTATCATTGGGTACATCCTTTTGATTCATCAACGCTTAAAATAACACCTCACCTTTTAAATTTGTGGAGCTTTCCTTGAGTGATATATCATGCAACTTATGGTTTTGAACCAAAACTCACTCATACACACCCAACCTAAGTTCTAGACCAAAACTCCAACCAATGTCCATGATGGTTTCAAGCAATCCATTCAGCAAGCTTTGATCCATATTGACTTCATCAAATCACTTAGCAAGCCTCGGTGCTAACAATCTCCCCCAATTTGATAAAGACAATCAAGTGTGTGTTGAGTTGCACCAACCAAACCTGCACAAACTGCATTAGTAGATTTTTGCACTAAGTGAAATCTAACAACAGTTGATTAACCATTTGTAAACACATCAGGTTCATAAAAAAAAAAAACTGATTGAACTGGAAAAACAATTGATTGTTTTCTTGCGTTATTCCAAACCAGTTCATAACAACTTAAACCAAAACTATGTGATAGCTACCCCATACTTTGATACTCCTTCAAGGCATAAAAACAAAGTATTAAAACATAATCGCCACATAAGTTCTATTCCATTAATTCGAACCATATTACAACCAATAATACAAGTCAAACTTCAAACGTGATTAAAACAAACCAAATACAACTTAAACTAAGATCAGCCAAGCTGGATAAACCAGTAGAAACACAACAACAACAATAAAGAAATACAACATAAGACATCACACACATTATAATAATAAGAAGCACACCCTGATGTAACACAACAACATAACACGCATTCTTCTCCCCCATTGAGTTAATCAAATGTAAGGGAAGAGACCAACTATGATATCCGTGATAAGGTATATTTTTCTGGTCCATAGAACATCTGTCCAATCTTATGTTGGATATCTTCAACTTGGTTTTCAATGTTCTGAAAGCATGTTTCACAAAACTGATAGTGGCTCCTCTGTTCATTTTCAATGGTGTGCAACTGACCTATCATCATTGTTCAAACCTAGAGAAAGATCCTTCCCCTTTTACTAGAGGATTGCCGGACATATACGCAAAATTATGCAAGATCAAATCCTCCTCCAACAGTAGCAGCAGCAGGACTAGTTCCAACTCCATGTCCTCTTCATATTGATGTTGTTCAGCTCCTTCTCCATTTGCTTTACAAACCTAGTAATCGTCATTCACCTTCTTCAAACCAATCTTATTCAAGGTTGCAACAATAATCACATTTTGAGTCTTTACAACCTCGTAACTTCTCCTTCAACATCAACTTCAAAATGTTCTATGAAATTGGAAATAAGGACCACATAAGGTATACGATACTTAGGCTTCTTCTTAGTCTTAGAGATATGCTCTTTTATCACATTGATCCAGTTGACTTTAATCTTGTTCATCACAATCAGAATCAAATCTTTTTCTATCAACAAGGCATGGTTGATATAATTATCACACAATATATAATTAGATGAAATCATTTTTCACTATTGATTAATGCAAATTAATACACAAACCATTAATTATCTAAAGAGTCTTCAATTACAATGTCTATGGAATTTGTAAATATAACTATGCAATATTAAAGTATAGTTTTTAATGCTTTTAGTAGTATAATTATATTTTCAAAATATACATTATGGTAGTTGCACATTTTATTAAATTTTTTAATATTATAAGTTTTATTTATCTTATCGTTAATTACAATAATTTATAAATATTGATTTAATATTATTTAACAGATTTATTTATTTAATTATTTCATAAAAAATATGAATTAATAGTTTTTAATAGTTTATAAAATTCATTATTTTTTATATTATAATAATAACGTTCAAAATAAATTGATGATTTAATACATTATTCATATTTTTAGAAATATTATATATGTGATCTAAAGAAATAAAATATATTTCGAAAATATTATAATTATTTTCTAAGATGAAATTTAAAAAAGAATAAAGTACATTTTTAAAAGTGTTGTGTAAAATTGTTTAAAGGAATTGATGATTTAATACATTAATAATAATTTTAGAAATAGTACATATATGATATAAAGAAATAAATGTAAATTATTATTAGATTTGTAAAGGTTTTCACAAAAAGGAGTGACAATTTTCATTAAGAGATTTTTAAGTGTGTGTATGGAGCCCTATTAAAACAAATGAATGTCAATTAAACATTTTAAATGGGTCCTAGTTTTTGTCACCAATTTAGGTTTCTAAGGAAAAAAAAGTCAACTTAAAAGGCAAATGTAAATTAGATGTGTCCTATTATAAAAATATACTTGTGAATCTTTTGAAATATTTCACAAGTCTAAAATATTCTTATTATAATATTTACTTAGGAAGATGAGATTGTATCAAAGACATTTTTTCAAGATATTTTACAAAATAAACTATATTTTTTATATTTTTAGAAACTATATTTTAGAGAATGTAGTCTATTTTGTAAAATATCTTGAAAAAATGTCTTGACAACAGTTATAATAATTTTAAAATGTGTTTTATTTCTTTAGATAATAAATCTCGAATCCAGAAAACACAGAAAGTATTTCTGAAAACGAAATAGAAAATCTCATAAATACCATTGATTTAGAAGAATGGTATAAAATTGAAAATAAAAAATCAGAATTCTTTGAAGAATTAGATAATTGGTCTGAATCTTCAAACCAAATCTATAAAGGATTTATGGCAGATGAAATGAGGCCATAAATTACTTACAAGCAGTCATGATGAATCATGTTGCCTTAAAAATCACTTCTTGCCCTCCTAGGATCAACGGAGGAAGATCATATGCCACACATGTCATCAAAGTCCTTTTCAACGATCATGTAGAATATCCAATTCTATATAATGAAGGATATGAGGCATGGAAAATAATTGGTAACTTAGATTACCAATATAATCTGTTTAGAGCTCAAGTTATGGGAAATGACTGGTTTTTCTCCGAAAAAGATGAAGTCAGTTTTAACCTAATCAAGGAAACTCCCACAACAAAGCTGTTCCTCCCAATTGAAAATGGAAAAATATTTTTACCATTTCTTCAGGAGCCAAACAACAAGATGGTTCTGATACCAAAAAGGTATCAGTATCAGAGTAGTATATTTATAAGGTTTTACCCTTTAGGCGGGTTGAGATGAACCTCCAAGGCTTTGAATGCCCAGAGTCCAGTCAAGACTGTGACTTCCACCGCTAGTAGGGTTTTACCAATTATGTGTTGATATAAAATTCAATAAAGGTGGCAGAGCCTCCTAGTTAGAATTTTATATAAAAGATAAATTTATAAGTCCCGATAAAGGTGGCAGAGCCTCCTAGTTAGGAATTTATAAATTTACAAACAACAAAAATATATATGAGCAAGTAAAATAAAGGAGGAGCGGAAAAGGAAGCTAAGCAAAATGAACTGGAAACATGTCTTAATAGAATACACAGTAAGTTATTTTATATAGCATAGTTTAGAATATAATAACTAGATGATTTTAAAAATTTCGTCTTCTGGATATTAAGAAGACCTCTTTCACGACTTACGACTGCCCTTCACTAGGGTCTTACTTTGGCCTGTTTATAGTCAATTCACCTGCCTCGACGAAAATTTTATAAAGCAATCAAGTTTAAATTATATTCGCATATACTATATAAAACAACTAAGGCATCTATTAAGACATGATTAAAAGTTTAGCCAAACATATTCATAATGACTTACAATATGTTCTTCAAAATAAGAGAAGGGGAGCAAACTTGAAGCAAGAGTAGAGAGAAGGCGGAGTTTCTTTCACTAGAAATTCTGATATATTTCGTCTCTGTATCTTACATCTTAGGAGGGACTCTCCTTTTATAGACTCATACATTAGATACGACAAACTTGCTACAGAAAAGGCACTTATTACAAATTCTAAAATTTCAAAAAGCAAACAGTGTCTTGTCTGCTTCACATGGCCTTTGTCTAGAAAAGAAGAGATTCTTTCAGCTTTTCTCTGTTAGGTGTAGACCCGGTATGGTCCATTAACACGTTATTCAGAGTAGTGATTGAAGAAAGAATTTCATCCTTATCTTGTAACAGATATGACTCCAGACGTTTCTCCAAGGTCTTCTGTAGGTTATGGATTATCTGAGGTTTCTGACATTGATATGTCATTTGGAGGGGTTTGTTGTCCATAGCATCCGGATAGTTCATAAATCTCCAGATTTATCTTTTCACGTTGAAAATGCTGAACCAGCTTGTTGTTTGGCTCTTGAGGAAAATGGTAAAAATATTTTTCCATTTTCAATTGGGAGGAACAACTTTGTTGTGGGAGTTTCCTTGATTAGGTTAAAACTGGCTTCATCTTTCTCGGAGAAAAACCAGTCATTTCCCATAACTTGAGCTCTAAACAGATTATATTGGTAATCTAAGTTACCAATTATTTCCCATGCCTCATATCCTTCATTATATAGAATTGGATATTCTACATGATCGTCGAAAAGGACTTTGATGACATGTGTGGCATATGATCCTCCTCCGTTGATCCTAGGAGGGCAAGAAGTGATTTTTAAGGCAACATGATTCATCATGACTGCTTGTAAGTAATTTATGGCCTCATTTTCAACTGGGTCAAATTGGTCAAACTTTTTGGATGGAGGGATTAGAACTGAATCTAATAATCCATACTCAAGAAAAAGTCTTGGTGTGAGAGTAAGATCTTCATACTCTAATGCTTTGTATTGTTCCAAATCGATAGCTGCTTTTCGGAACAAGAATTTTACCTTACATGGGCAGTTACCATTGGAGACTTTTCTGCATAGTTCGTCACTTTTGCAACAGATGTTTCTGGAATTGAAGTATGCCTGTACTTTTACATATATTCCAGGGACTTCAGCTTCCTATCGATGGATTTTCAGAAGAAATTTTTGTAATATTTTAAATTTCTTTAGATTTATTTCTTTTGTTGTTATCAGAGAGGTAACCACTTGGTCTTTGTAAGTGTTGGGCTTTGTATTGCTTTGACCTTTGGCTTGAATAGGACTGGGTTCAGGATTGAGGGCCTGTTTTATGGTCTCTGGATTGATAGTGTCAAGTTCAAGAGATTTTTCTGCTTCTTCCTTGGTGTAGAAGCCTTTGAATCGAGGATTATTTATTCCTTCTTTTGCTATACATAAGTCGGCAAAATTTGTGAAGACTCCTTTGTGGGGTCCAGTTAAGAGTGAAAAATAGGTATAACATTTCCCTGAAGGAGAGGCCTTTGTAAGGATTGGTATTCCTTGGTTGTCTGCATTGCAGAAATTATAAAGGGCACAAATGATACCCCTTTTAATTGTGACTACGTAACTTTCATTGCGGTCAGTAGTTTTGGGTATGTTCCATATATGGTCTACCAGAACATTGAATTTATCATTCATTTGTTCTCTACCGTAGTAGAGGTAGTGATTTGTAAGTATGGGAAGTTCTTGGTTCCCAAACTTCATTTTTTCTTTTATACTAGGGTAGTTAACTTTTGTCGGTCTCATGATCACCTGCAAAACGAGATAGTATATCAACAGCAATATTTTTTTTACCTTTGATATGTTCAAAAGCTGCTTTTATACCATTGTGATAGACCAATTCTTTGAATAGTATCCATCTTTTGTGTGGTTTTTTATCACTGTGTAATTGGGAGTTTGCATAAGCAACTATAGCTTCACAGTCTGTTCTTATAGTTATTTCGGTCTTATTTATAACAAATAATTCGAAACTTTTTATGGAGTTTATTACAGCATTTACTTCATAATCTGTTGATGTAGAGTAAACCTGAGGATTTATATGGTATTTTCCTGAGGCATACCTACAAACTTCTTCTTCTGCTGTATTTGCGTATTTGTTTTTCTTTTTCTTTAGGATAGCTCCCCATCCTAATTCGCACCCATCACATTCTATAACTAGATAGTCAGAATCTAATGGTAGGGATAATTCTGGAAGATTTTTTACCTTTTCTTTGATTTCTTTAACCAATTTAATATCTTCTGAATTAAATTTTCTTTCTCCTGTTAGAGAGGTTTTATTATACAGGGGAGATGTATATTTTCCTAAGTCTTTTATATATCCTCTTGCATAATTTAATAAACCCAAAAAGGACCTTAAGGTTTTTATATCTTCCATTTTATCAGGGAAATCAATTATTTTTTGCGCTATATGTGGCTGGAGTTTTATTTTTCTATTTCCTATTTCAGCGCCTAGAAATGATATATGATTTTTACAGATTTCTATCTTTGATTTTGAGATAATCAATCCGTATTTTTCGAATACATGAAGTATTTGTTTTAAATGGAGATAATGTTCTTCTTTTGTTTTTGAAAATACTAAAACATCATCTATGTATGTGCATGTAAAATTTTTGTATTCTCCGAAAATATTATCCATTTTTCTTTGGAAAATTTGAGGGGCGTTTTTCAATCCAAATGGCATAACTTTCCATTCAAATAATCCTTCTGAACAGGAAAATACTGTCCATTTTATAGATTCTGGGTCCATCCTAACTTGATGAAATCCAGATTTAAGGTCAAACTTGGAAAACCATTTTGCCTTCTGAATTCTGTTTATTAATACATCTTTAGATGGTATTGTGTAACCATCTAGAATGGTATTATCGTTTAGTCTTTTATAATTGTAAACCATTCTAGTTTTGCCTCTTTTTTGTTCACTGTGTTTGTTGACAATAAAAGCAGGGCTTCTATGTGGGCTAACACTTGGTTCTATTACTTTTAATTGTAATAAAACTTTTATGTGATTTTTACATTCCTTTTGTTCAAAATTACTATAAGGAATATCTTTTGTTTTAATAATTAGGTCGGGATTTATTATATTTAGTTTGCATATTACTGGATCTTTTTTCCAATATTTTGTAGGATCTTCTCCTATTATGCTTGATTTATTTAGCCTGTCAATAATCTGTTAGATGTTATCGAAGGTTATTGTTTTATTAATTCTGACTAAGTTATAATCAGTATCTCTTTGTAATGAGATTTCATAATCTGTAAGATTATTTTCATCATCTATGGTTTCTAGGATATTTTGATTTTCTTTAATTATTAATCCTTTATTTTTGCACTGGCATTCTTTTTTACTGTTACAGTCAAAGTTTTCTTTTATCATGGTGGTATCACCACGCTTTTCTCGCAACTCTGATATAAATTCTTCTATTATGGGGGAGAGTTGAGTATTATCTGAGATTAACAGATAATCTTTTGTTATGGTTAAGGATATATTTTCATTTAATATGAAATCTAATCCTAATACTAACTTTTCTTGTGTAAGGACTAAATCCATGACATCAATTTTTGGAATGAATATTTTCTTTCCGAACAAATCGCAATTTGTTGATAACTGGATCGTTATATTTTTTATTTGTAAATTATTTTCCATAATTTCTCCAGACATTGTTCTTGTTCTAATAATTTTACTATTTTGGGTAATATTTTGTTCTTGGGTTGTGGATTTACAGATAATTGTTTGTGTACAACCTGTGTCAACTAGGGCTTGTACTATTTTTTCAGTTTTTTCAAAATTATTTATTTTTGGAAAATTTAGTTTTACCAAAATCCTTAGATTTCTAATTTTATTTTTGTTACAGATTAATGGAATATAGTCTTGCTGTGCAGCCATTAAAGAGTTATTTGTCTCATTATTTGATGTAGAGGCTTCTCCTAATAAGTTTTCGTAATTTTCGTATAGAAAGTTGACCGTGTTTCCTAAAATATTTATTCTATTTTCTAAATTTGATATCCTACTGGATATTAATTTATCTGAATTTTTTTCTTCCTTTTGTTCCGGAAAATTAGTTTTATAATTTGTTTTTAAACATTTTCTACAAAAATTTTTATAACAAAGCGAACAATGGGCTCTATTATTTTTATGTGGATACCTATTGCAGATATTACAAGCTATATGGTCTGGTCCAACAAAGTATTGTATCTCGTGGTTACAAGATTCTTGTTCTATTGTTAAATTCATTAGGCTGTATCCTAATTCGTCTAACATTTTACCATAATTATTGAACTTGTCATCTATTCTATAGATGTTTTCAAATTCGTTATTAGTGAATTCATTTATTATTTTATAATTTTTTTGGTTTTCTTCTTCGTCGGAAGTTTGATCTGACCAACTGATTATGGAATATATTTCTGAATCTGTTGAGACTGATTCGTCTATAGCAATTAAGTTCATCCTACAGCTTTTTATCAATTTTGCTTCTCTTGTAAACAGATTTGCTTTGTTGGGACAGTCTCTAGAATAATGTCCTGTTTGTTTACAGGCATAACATTCTAGTGGTTTTGTATAATTTTTATCCTGTCGGATTTTTCTGACATGTTTGTCTTTATTCAGGGTAGGTTTTCTTGCATTAGAACTCCTAACCGAATATCTTCTAGTTTGTTGTCTTTTCTTAGGAGGGGGTTTGTATTGGGGTTTTCTTCTCCTAACCTGTTTGTTATACTGTTGTGGAGTATAGATTTGTTTGCAGATATCGGCATCTGTTAGCTTTAGCTGTTTATTTATAGCTATATTTGTACAGGTATCCTCCATTATTTTCATGATATGTTGGATTCTTACCGTTAAATTATTCATTGCTGGTTCAATTAGTTCATCATTCCAGCTTTCTCTAATTCTTTGTCCTAGTTTCCCTGGAAGTTTTAGAAATAATTTTTCGCCTAAAGATCTATCCATAAATCCTCCGGCAGTTGCAGCATACATTAAGTAATCTTGAACAAATTCCTTAATGTTTCTGAAATAACTTATAGATAATCTTTCTAAATTACCTAAGTAAATTTTTTGTCTAATAATATTTCCATCATTTACTGATTGGGCAGTAAATAGTCTTTGTATTAGACTTACAAAATTGTAAATATTTGGTCCTGGTTCAATCAAATTATTTTTAATGATTTCTGGATGGGTCTGTTTAAATGATTCCCAGCATGCTTTTGCTAGATCTCCTAAATAGGTTTTAGCTCTAGCTATCATTTCATTACTATCATTTACCTGGGGTTCATGATGTAATTTATAATTTCTAATTACAGCAGAGGACCATTGTTCTATGTAATTCGTTAATAATTGAGGATCTATGTTTCCTATATTGAGCAATAGATTCGGAATGTTAAAGGATGGTTCAATTGGTATCCTTTTCCCTTTTGATTTTATATTTTCTCCTTTTGTATTATCAAAAGGTGTTAATATTTGTTGTCTAGGAGGAAATCCTAGATTATAATTTTCTGTGTGATAATCATATGACTGATTATACATTCCTGATATGCTTTCATCATCTGCCATAAATCCTTTATAGATTTGGTTTGAAGATTCAGACCAATTATCTAATTCTTCAAAGAATTCTGATTTTTTATTTTCAATTTTATACCATTCTTCTAAATCAATGGTATTTATGAGATTTTCTATTTCGTTTTCAGAAATACTTTCTGTGTTTTTTGGATTCGAGATTTTTTCTTCGTATCCGGAGAACAAATTTTGTTTATATAGAAAATCTTCATTTTCGTCATCAGAATCTTCATCATCTTCTATTAATTTATTCATAAAAATGAGATGATTTGTTTATATTTTTAGAAACTATATTTTAGAGAATGTAGTCTATTTTGTAAAATATCTTGAAAAAATGTCTTGACAACAGTTATAATAATTTTAAAATGTGTTTTATATCTTTAGATAATAAATAATCATCAAAATCTCAATCATCAAAATCGCATTGTCTCCTAGATACCTGAGACGAATAACACCACATCTATGCACCAAGAAGCTATGTTTCACGCGGTCCATTTCTATCGTCGTCTTCGTCCCCATTTCTTGCCGTCAACCTTGCATATCCAAATCTTGTTTGTTTTCTTAAAATATAAGGATATGAAAATTTATTGATTCGTATCCAAATTCATAATAAACTCTAAATTCTATATTTTACTAATAAAATCTGTGAAAGTTAAGGAAGTATAAATTTATTTAATTAAAATTAATTCTTAACTGAACCATCATAAAATAACAATTATCTAAATTATAGGACAATCACCAAATAGTCAATCAAGATATCTGATAAAAACATAAAATAATATATTGAAACTATTAAATCCTGTGATAATATATTATTTGTTAAATATTACAAAATTTAATGTTTATTTAATTTTTTTATAATTTATTGTTAAATTGAAAGTTCATTTTTGAATGTACATAAATTTTTATATTAATTTAAAATTATTTGGTGTTGTTAAAAATTGAAATAATATTTGTGAATATATCATTTACAAATATAGTTGAACTTTAAAAAATATTACATAAATAATCATGAAAATTATAATTTATATGGATTTTTTTTTATAAATGGATAAAAAGTATATTATAAAATAATATATTTTTAGTCTTAGAATTTTGTACGTTATTAAACAATAAGTCAACATCATTTTATAAAATAAAAAAATAAATAAATTATATGTAAAAACTTAAATAATTTTATATTCTCATTCAATTATAATTAATATAATAATTATTTTAATTTAATATAATCATATTAAAAATTATTTATAACTCGTACATGTTAAAATAGTTTTCTTATTACATAAAATTATCTTATGAACTTTTTGTAGTTTTTAATTTAATTTTTATTTATCAATAATATTTTGCATAATATTTAAATAGCATATGTTGATATTGCAAACTGATGTCTTCTGTTTTCGAAAAAGTAAGTTTCTTCCTCCAAATTATCACATATAAGTATGATAATTATATCATGTTGATTTAACAATTAAAATGAAAATTGTAATGCATTTTTTCATGTAATTTTACAAATGGATTTAATCAGAATATATTAATAAAATCTTATCACTATTTACAAAAAAATAAAGTGCCTTATTAACTCTCTTGCAGTTTACTTCTTATTAATTTTGTACGTTCTATTTTCAATAATTGGAAATTAGATAATTTTCCATTATTTTTATTATTTATTTTATTATATTAAAAGCATAAAAAATTAATAATAATTACTAACATAATTAATTATATAATTTTTATGTTTTTAAAATTTTTATTAGTTTTATATGTTATTTCATTTATTGTTGTTTGTTTTCCCTTACTAGTCTATGTAAAACTGTAGATACAAATAAAGAAGCATTAACAAGATTCAGAGAGGGAATAACATATCATCATTAGTGAGAACAGAAAAAAAAAAAGATGATAATGACAGCAAATCAGATCCTTAACCATGATGCACATGGTGTGGACAAGATGCATCCGAATTTCTAAATGGTGAAGTCTCTGTTTTGTAACATATGGCATATGTTCAGTTTTTTTTCTGTTATTTTACTTTTCACTTTGACAGACATTATTGTTATTTATTTGTGATAAAGGAGGCAAGCCTCATTACATTCAGCTTCCTTAAGCACTTTCAGTATCTCTTTCATCATGATTTTGATTTTGTAAGATAGACCTAACTAATTTTGTATGTTAACCGTGTAATAATGAAACATTAGTTTTATGATACTTTTCCCTTCAAATAATTTTTTTCTATTTTTTATAGAATTATTATTTAAGAAAAAGGAAATTCATTCTTTTAAATAAACATTACCTTATGTAATGTAATTAGGACTATCTATTATAATTTACTAATTATTATAATTTATTAGACTTCTGATTATTTTTACAAAACTAGTTTACTGTACTTCATTCAAACCTATCATTTTCTAAAAAGAAAAAAAAAAAACATTCTTTAAATAAGTAATATATTATGTATGGTAAATGTGAACTATGATTTATTATATTATGTAGGATAACTATGAGAGTGCTTGTTATAATTTACTAAATTTATGATATTTTTAGTGAACATCATTAATTTACATACTTCATTCAAATAATGTTGCTTTATATTTTCTTGCACTTGTAATCTTTGTACGTTCTATTCTCAATAGTTAAAAATTAAATAAATTTTTATATTTTATTATTATTTATTTTATTACAATAAAAATATAAAAATAATAATAATTATTAACATAATTAAGTATATTAAAAGTATTTATGATCCTACATTTATTTGGTATACATTTATGATATATTCAGAATATATGTTGTTATATAATTATTTTTTGTGAATCTCTTTTTCTTTTTTTCTTCTTCAGAAGATTAAGGTATGAATTTTTATTGGTTTATATATTTTTATTTGTTGTTTGTTTTTGCTTGCTTACGGTCTATATATAGTAAAACATTAGAAATATATCCTTAGAAAAACATTAGAAGTAAAACTCTATATATACAAACAGACTTTTAAAACATTAAAAAAAATATGGAAAGGAAATATCATCGTTAGTGAAAACAGTGAGATGAACAATGAGAGAAAGAGTGATAATGAACAATGAGAAGAAGTTGTTGCGGCCAAAAATTCAGTCCCTGCATGGGAGTAAAAATTTTCAGGGTGCAATCTCTATTTTGTGACATGTGACATATGTTCAGTATCTCTTTTACCATGATTTTGCTTCTCTCAGCTGTTAAATGAATACTATCACTGCAAAATTCATTGAAAATGACAACAAGTTACATCTGCAAGTACAAATAGACTTTAAAGAAACATTAAAAAGACATTAAAAAGACATAGAAAGTTGAATTCTACAGATACATAGACATAAAAAGGATTACTTTGACAAGATACCAAAATCCTTAACCATAATCAGTTTACTTATATAACACATCAACCTATTTATAACACATCTCTAGTCCTCTACCATCAAATTTAAGAATGTCCGTGTAATGTATCAAAAGTTCCAATTGTAAAAGTATCTATATAGAGCGTATTAATTTAATTGTTACAGAAAAGGTTGATGAGGCACGGAACAACATATTATCTATCACATTTAATTTCAATTATCAAAGTGACCGTCTCAACGAGACGGTAACGAATCCTTGATTGTTGGCTAGGGTTTTGATGATTATTAGTGTTTTATTAACTGGTTTATGATTTTCACTTCAGTAGTTTACTGGTAAGTACTTCTATTAATATTATTTTTTTTATTAAAAAAACAAATTCTTTTTTGTAATTTCACATATTTAATTATTAACAATGACTGCTTCAATAATAATAAATCCTTACTCTTGATCTCTGATAGAATTTTACAATACAAATAAATTCTAAAAAAAATATTAAGAAAACACAAAAGGGGAATAAGATGTCATCAATAAGAACAGAAAGATAAAGGATAACAGTGACAGCATAAAAGACAAAAACTAAATAATTATACAATATCAGTAGTTAATAGTTAGTAAAAGTCTGAAAGGGAAGGATAATATATAATCAATGGATAAGTATCTCATTTATTTTATAACGCATTGATGATGAATTAGTAATCACTTATTACTTTTTGAAAAAAAAAAAAAAAACATGAATGACGGGTTAGGTGGGAAGGTAGAGAGACATAAGAATATGTTATCTTTTTATGAATACCATAATGACATCTCATGTCTACACATTTAAAAAAAATGTCATAAATATTTATCCGATGCTACCTCTCACTTCTTCCTTCAGAGTTTATAAATTAAATTATAAATAACTCTCCATTAATATTCTAAATAATTATTCCCCATTATTTTTATGCATTAATACATAATTATTGATAACTAAAATCGCTGTAACAGTTTTACTGATATTTTCCCAACACTAAACTTTAATTTTATCTATCATATGCTCGTCATTAGATATTATTATTTTAAAGATACAATAATTTCTATCCGAATACTTAAACTTATATTACACTATAATATTTTACAAATTCAATATTATTTATTGATAAAAGCGTAAGGTCATTTGAGTTCACTTAACCATTTCATCCTACTGTTATTATAAGAGATATATCTGAACATGGATATATAGAATTTTATTTAACAGCTGGCAATATAATCATACCTTACTTTTATAATTCAAAGAGTAAAGTTTCTTAAAAAAATATAATATATAAATAATTTTTTATTTTATGATTTAAAAGTGTATTTTGTTTTCTTAAAACTCCTTAAATATATAATATATAATTTATTTCTTTATACGTACACTTTTTACTTTAATAAATTGGCATCTAAACCTTGTTTTTACTATGGATAACGATTTGCTATATAGTATGTATAATTAGATGAAGCTGATTCATGGAGATAAAAAGAAACACAAGTAGCAAATATGGTACATATAACTTAGCGTATAAATTAAATAAGAATTTATATGCATGGAATAAGTAGACTATTTTTCATAATGCTTTCTACCTGAAATCAATTGAGTATGATCTCTATTTAACATATGGTATATGCTGAGTTTTTCAAGCATTTGTCTTGTTTTGTCTACTGTTCCAACTTAAATCACACTCAACAAAATAAAAAATTTTGCTCTTTTAAATAAATAGATATCTATTATAAAATTGTCGCAACCAGATCACGACCGGACGGCGATTCGAAAGAAGATTAATTTTAACTTTAAAAGAGGGGAGTCGCCACCATAGTTTTCATAGAAAACTATGAAAAACAAAAATAAAGCTAGTCTACGAAAATCGGATTGCGAGTCTGGGAGTCGGTTATGCGTGGGAAAGGTATTAGCCGCCCGTCCTGAGATGGTACCTTTAACCGAATAGAATGAAATGAGTGTAATTTTTGAAATATTTACTTTTCGCGAGAAATAGAAATAGAAGCAAATAAAACAATTTTTAATTTTGAAAAGAGTCCGACAATGTTTAACCTCGCTCCTACGTATCTTCATCGGATGGAGAATCAGAGTTACGTAGTTCTATGAATAGAAAACTGTTTGTCGATTGGTGATTTTTAGTTTTGAAGACTTTTTTGATATTTTTTGGAATTTTAGAAAAGTTTGTATTTATTATTACCTTTTGAAATTAAATATCATTTTGGATATCGCTTGACGCGTATGACCCTTTGATATTCTAAATAAAATTAAAATTTTTCGAATTAATTCCCATATGACGCGTGCAGTCAATTAAGAAATTAATCGAAAGTTTCATTCCGTTAAGAAGAACGCTTTTAAGAGGTGTAACCAAATATTAAACTTTTAAAGCATTAATATTTTTAGTAAAAAGCGAAAAATTTAGAAAAAAACCAAAACCAGGGGCATTTTCGGGATTCAAGCGTTTGGAGATGCAAATTCTAATTAGTGGAGGTGCAGGCAGTAAACCCAAACCATCCGAAACCCAACTGAGCTTAGGGCATTCTGGGAATTTGGGCAACAGGGGGTGCAAAGGTGCAGGCTTGGAATACAGGGGGTGCAGGGAGCACCCCCCACTAACACATTAGGGTTGACGACGTGCTGTGAAGGGCATAGCTTGCCTCGAGGCAGGGGAAGGCGTGGCCGGCGTAGGCGGCGACTGGAGGAGACGGGGCCGACGACGACGCCAAACGGAAGCGAACATGGGTGGGTTTAGGGTTTGCGCGTGGTTTTTGGCGCTTGGTGGCTACATGGCAAGACATGGAAGCGCTGTTGCGGTGCTACGGTGACCCAACATGATATGGAGGGAGACTTCGGGGCAGCCGTGGCTGTTGGGAAGCTTTGGAGGTTAGGGACGAAGTGGTGGTGGCTCCTGGCAGCGTAGGGAAGGACGAAAGAGGTTGGGGTGGGAGTTACGTGGGTACGGAGACGTAACCTAGTGGCTTCGTGGTACAGGAACGTGAAACTGGAGGTATAGAGGAGGATGCGATGGTTGTTAAGGTTGGAAGGCATGGTGGTTTGGAGGTATGTGGGAGGAATGGTAACTGCATGGCAGTTTGGAGGTGATGGCATGGGGGGCAGCGTTGGCAGCAATGGGCATTGGTGGGAACAGTGATGATGGAGGAAGACGTTGTGGGTGTATGGAGTTGACGCATATAGAGGTGATGGAGGAGCGGTTTGTGAGGAGTAATGAGAGAGCTAGGGTTGAAGGGCGTGGTGGTTTGGAGTATGGGGAATACAACGTGAAGGGGGACCTCAGGGCAGCCATGGATGTTGGAAAGCTTTGGAGGTTGAGGATGGAGGGTGGATAATGTTTGGTGGCACTCACGGTGGCGGGGAGATGTTTGTGGGCAAGGTTAGGAAGGTGGCGTTGGCGCCTTATGTGAGGATGCATAGTGGTGGCCGAGAATGGTGAATGTGGTGAGGCCATGTTGGAGGGTTGTGATGCACAAGAGGAGGAGGAGGATGTGGTTGATATTGGAAGGCATGGTGGTAATGGTGGTTAGGCTTGGGGATGAAGTGGAGGTGGCTCCTAGCAGCGTGGTGGGGAGATGTTTGTGGGCAAGGTTAGAGGGAGGTGTTGCGACTGGTAGGTGAGGCGTGGTGGCATGCTGAAGAGAGGTGGAGGCTCGTGAGTGTAGTGGGAAGTGGCTACGTAGGGGGTATAGTGATGAGGTTCTGGGCAACATGACGCTAAGGTGACCTAACGTGATGTGGAGGATGGCATTGGGGCAGCAACGACGGTCAAAGGGCTTATTGGAAGAGAAGGTAGTTTGGGTTTGAGAGTGTGGGTTCTAGACAGCCAACATAGTGGCAATTTCAAGGTGTTTTCTTTGGATTTGGTGGTGGTGGTGTTGACGTCGGTGAGCTCCATGATTCGTGCATCTTCAAAGGATTCCTTAGCCATGCAAAAGCCATCATCAAAGTTGAGCACATGATTGGAGGGATCATGTTGGAACTTGAGGCGCTGCTTGCCCCCATTAACAACAGGATAAAGGCTATCAGCCTTCCTTGCAATCACAAACTTGATGGATGGAAAGTTCATTTCATATTTGCCCCTGAATCTTTGACCGTATCTATATATCCCTAAATTAGAAGCACTCCCATTTTCAGTACGCTATCAATGAGACCCATGGCAGAGTCATGTGGAATCTCATTCAAGTTGTGAAGTCACCAGAAGGATATTATAGGTTTTTTTTGAACAAGTTTTCAAAATCGGTTCTGTGATTTTGTTTGGAGACGTGCTTTTGGTTCTCAGTATTCAGCCAATGCATGATTTGGGATTTTGATGAACGTATAGACCCAAAAGAAATTATTAGATACTAACATCTAAAAATACACCAACATCATCACACAAATATCCAGGACATCTAACGATCACATTTCAGGGCACAAATTGACAGAGAAAGAAAAGGAAGACACCGATTACACAATCATCAGTGGAGAACATGACAAATAATAATTTTATATCATGAAACATTCATCCATGGAAGTGAAAAAATGAGTACCTACTTGTTGACGCACAAATCTACTGTTTGAAACTTTCTTCAATCAATGTTTCTCTCTACGATGCTCTGTTTATGTGGCGAATGCTTTTTTCTCCGAGATCTCCCTCTGCCAACGTTCAACTCCTTTTTCCAAATTCCCGCCAAACAATATCTCTCTCCCCCAATGAAAACTAGCAAAAAGGCCCCCCTTTACCCTAGCAGGCCAACCCATATATAATCGAGAAAAGAAAAAAAAAATGCTCCGCCTTGTTAACAACTTTTTCATTTGTTAGGAGACATCCCTGCTTTCTTCAGACTTGGGATCATTATTGCAGGGGAACAACAACAAATTTCTGCATTTTGCCTGGTGTAGCCATGTTCATTGCAGGAGACACAGCAGCTTTTTTTTTTATCCGTAGCGGAGGTCGTGTACGAGAGAGGATCTTCCTTGATTCTTTAAAAAACATACCTGTGCTTTTTGAATCCATCATTTTTTTGTCTTATTCACTTATTATTAGTTCTCTTTTTTTCTTTGCAATTTGTTATTTCATAGAGATATAAAACGAAAGCATATAGAAACTAAATTTTCACTTCTTCTTTCCCTTTATATTTTCAACAAGATGAAATCAAAACAAAACTTGTTTTATTCTTTCAACAAGACAAAAATTTGAAACATTTTTTTTTCAAAATGAGGGATAATGCCAAACAAACCATATTTTTTGCATTCATTTTTTTCGAAAAAGAGAAGAACAAAATGTTAAAGATGGATTTTTGGTTGATTTTTTTTTTTACACATTTTTTACAATATGATTAAATAACCTTTCTTTTGAATTTTCTTTAGAAGTTAATTGAAAATATATTTTTAAAAATAAATTTTATTTATCCGGACAAAATTAGGTGTTGACACAAATATTTGCAATAGAGTCTCCTGTATTTGTTCGATTCAAATTTAAGAATGTTCGTACAATGTATCAAAAAGTTCTAATTTTTGTAAAAATTGCAGTCAAATTTTCTTTTTGACCATAAGTGGCTAATAATCCTACGTCTAATATTTTTAATCTTGAAGTTGATAGTTGTTCCTCAGTTTATTCAAATAAAATATTATATTTCTTTAAAATTTTGTAAGATGGGCTAACATACTCATCATCCAAACCCTTTTGCTTCTCAGTGTCTAGCACCACACATAATAATCATAAAACTCAACCTGTGACGTAACATCAACTTCTGCACCCTCACCAAACATAAGGATCCTCACCACAGATAGTTGCACCCCTTGATGCTTTGACATCCTCCATGCAACAGCCAAGGCTTGACGGTCATCAGGGCGACCAACAAAAACCATAACCACTCATAAGTTCACTTTGAACAACGACTCTAGTCCACGGTCAACAAAAATTCCAATAGTGCAGGGTGCATCTCTCATCACATTGCGGTTTATTTCTTGGAATGCAGTGTTGGTACTACAAGAAAAAGTTATTTAGAGACCAATTTTTAGCTATCAAATGAAATGATTACTAATTGTGATCAAAATAGTCACCAAATTAAACTCCGGTTGCTAATTAACTACAAAATAGAAGTAATGATTGAATTTAGTGACCAATTAAGTCAAATAATTGGTATCTAACATTAGCTATCAAAGTTTTAGTGACCAAAGGTTTGTGGGGTGCTAATACCTTCCCCACACGTAACCGACTCCCGGACTCAAAATTCGGTTTTCACAGACTTGCTTTATCAATTTTTTTGGTTTTCCATAGTGTTTCCATAGTGCTAATACCTCTGTTTTAAAAAAATAATTTTATTTTGTTCGTCGTCCCCGTCGTGACACCTGTTTCGACAGATGACAACTCCACTGAAGACTGAATACTTGAGAGTCAAGTCAGTTTTAATTAAATAAAAAATATGAGTGTGATTTTCTAAATGTTTGTATTTTCCTTTCTTTTTGTATATATGTATGCTTGTTTGTTCTTGTTGGAATAATTGAACCCTAGGATAGAAGACACGTTATATCTGCTATATTTGTTTGGTAACTTTTCTGGCTGTTTTGCAGGTGAGGGGTTGGATGCATGATTCTCCCTTCACACACACGTTTACTTTAGCATATCATGAGTGACGCCCTATACCCGAGTCTGAGAAAGCTTAGAAGTAGAAGGGGTTGTGTAGCAATGTCACAAGGATGTACTTCCTTTTCTGGCTTTTGTGAGAACCCCAACTAGAGTCTGTTTGCTTCATTTGTATGTCCATAAAAGTTATTTACTAACTGCTATGGGTATGCGATGGAGTGAGTCATAGCTCTAGTGACCTTATATCCTTAAGAATTAGGAGCCAACCTATATGAGTCTGCATTTAATGCCATAGACCCTTAGGTATGTTGAACCTGGTTTAAGGCACAAAGGGAGATATTTTGCACGTCTTTACCTCTCACCATACTTTTCTTTTTTTTAAAAAAATAAAAAATAAAGAGTGTTTTGTAAATAAATAAATTTTTTTTCTTATACAAGCATCCATTGCATATTTTTTTTATCATGTCATAATTGAAGAAAAACGATATGAGATATAAGAAATTTAACTCCTATTCTTTTTTACCAATGCATTGCATGTAATTTCTCATTTAACCTTACTTTTATTCATCGAAGGTTAGAAATTATAAAGTTGTGGAAATAGAAATTAATATGGGGTCTGGATTTGAGAAGGAATTTGATTCAAGTTCATTGAAGAAAAAGTTATTTTTCAAGATAAAGGAAAACAATTTGACCAATCTTAGAGCATTGGGATGGAAGCTCAAAACAATACAAAGGGATGCCTTGAGAATAAAGTATGGGAATCTACTGAGTCTATTGGAGGTAGAGGTTCAGATATCTGCAATCACAGCTTTAGCACAATATTGTGATCTGCCTCTCAGATGTTTTACATTCCAATATTTTCAGCTAGTATGGACTATCGAAGAATTTGAGTAGATCCTTGACTTGCCGATGGAAAGAAAGATTCCGTACAAATATTTTGAACAACACAGTTCTATCCCAACATTGGCTGAAATCCTAAAAATACACCCTAAGGAGTTGGAAAGCAAGCTGGTAGAAAGAAAAAACACAAGAGGTTTTCCACAAAAATTCTTAGAGAATTATCTATATCGGTTAGCCGGGAAGGAAAATTGGGGTACATTTATGGATGTCTTAGCTCTAACTCTTTACGACATCATGTTATTTCCCAACTTGGAAGGCTTTGTGAACTATGCTGCTATCAATGTGTTTGTTGCAATGAAAACTAGATCTGAGAATCCAGTCACAGCCATTTTAGTTGATATCTACGAAACTCTCGATTTGTGTTATAAAATGAAGCAAAAGGTGTCATGTTGCCTACCTGCGTTATATGTTTGGCTTACATCCCGTGTTAGTGATAAAGTGATCAACATCAAATGTCCCGTCAAGGAGGTGTTACAACACGGGCCTGAGATGAAAGAATCAAAAGATTGGTCACAATTCTTGGTGGGTCTGACCGAGAGAAAAATCAAATTGCAACCATCATGGCAACAAAGATCACTCATCATATATCATTGTGGAAACTACCCAAATGTGCCGCTTATAGGTAACAGGGGTTGTATTAATTATAACCCAGTGCTGGCTCAGAGGCAATTTGGGTATCCCATAAGAGGGTCACCAACACTCGATGCTCTTACCACGTTGCTGATTTCCTATGAGGATGGGGGTGCTACTGAAGTTCTCCGTGATATCAGAAATGCATGGAGAAATGTGATTCATATGGAAAGGGATTCAAGAGCCTGGACAGTGAACAGAGAAATCCCTTATTGATAATGGATTACAAAGAGAGTCGAAAAAGTCAAGTTGCCTTTTGAATAAATCTCCACCTGCTTAACAAACGAAGAACAAATGTATAATGTGGAATTAGAGGAAGTAAAACAGCTAAAAGAGGAGGTTACAAGATTGAAAGAGAAAAATGCCAAGATAGATGATGACTTCCTAGGCCTACGACATAGTTATGCAGATCTCAAAAGAAAGTACGAGGAAAAGAGAGAAGCATATGAAGGGCTGGTTAGAAAACAGAAAACAGAAAGAGATTATACACATAGAATTAAGCAGGATTTGTATGCAACCAATAAGGAGTTAACAATGAGAGCAGAGGACCGAAATATGACCCTATCAGCGGAACACCAATGGAAGAACTTATATGAAGACATAAAAAGGGAGACAACACAAGAAACATTGAAAACAATGAAAAATGATGTTAATGATCTAAAGGATAAAATGAGTCAGATTCATGGTCTAAAGGATCAGTTGAGTCAGATTCTCGAAGCTCTGACAATCTTAGATGGCAAATGTGATGCTACTACTAGGCATGAAGGACTGATCTCTTCCCACCCTGCAATGTCTCAGACTCAGCATGTCAACACTCAAGGGACCACTACCCCTTTTCCTCATTATAGCTTCCTCCAGGTTACATTCCACCCACTGAGGAATCTCCTGACCAAATAACCCTGAACACTTAGGACTTAGGTGAAAATGTGATTAGTATAACTACTGTGCCCCACACAACTACCCAGCCACAAGTCTTACAGATTCTTATTGGTGAACCATCTTCGGCATAGGTCAATATTCCTGAAGATATTCAAAACGCATTGATTAGTGCTGACAAGACCAAGGATAAGCTGGAAATCTTAGAGGAAAGGCTCAGAGCGATTGAAGGAGCCAGTGCCCGTGAATTTGGAGATGCCGCTGGATTATGCTTAGTCCCTGATGTGGTGATCCCTCCCAAATTTAAAGTGCCAGAGTTCGAAAAATATAAGGGAGCAACTTGTCCAAAGAGCCATCTAACCATGTATTGCCGAATGATGGCCACTCATGCTCACGATGAAAAACTACTGATGCATATTTTTCAAGATAACCTAGCAGGCATGGCTTTGAACTAGTATATGCATCTGGAACCAGCTAGGGTTCGCTCCTGGAAAGATCTTATAGATGCTTTTTTGAAGCAGAACAAGTACAATATGAATATGGCTCTTGATAGAATGCAATTGCAAGGCATGATGAAGAAAAGCTTTGAAACCTTCAAAGAGTATGCACAAAGATCGAGAGAGCTTGCTGCCCAAGTCGAACCTCCATTGTACGAGAAGGAGATGACTACCATGTTCATAGAAACATTACAATCTCCTTTCTATGAGCATGTGCTCGGAAGTATTCCTTTCAATTTCTCTAATATTGTCACTATTGGAGAAAGGATTGAACATGGATTGAAAAGTGGGAAAATAGCACAAGGCTCGTCTGCAATCACTAATGCTAGAAAACCTGGGTTCAATCCTAACAAGAAAAAAGAAGGTGAAATTCAGACCGCATCAACTGTTCCTCATTGGGGAAGTCGTACCCCTCCTTATTATAAGCAGAATTACCAGTCATCTTCGGCACAATTCCCACATGTGGCCAATGCAATGCCATCATACCAACAAGGTCCATCTCAGCAACAAGTCTCATATCAAGCACCAGTTTTGCAAAATAATTCCAATCAAGTTCAAGCTCAGAATCAGGGTGTGGCCCCAAAGGGAAACTTCAAACAAGAGAGGAATTTTGTTAATTTCACTCCCATCCCTATGACATACACAAAACTTTTGCCAAGACTCCTTCAGAGTGGTTTAGTTGCATCATGCCCTCCGAAGCCCTTACAACCACCATATCCCAAAAATTATGATGAAAATGCTAAATGCGATTATCATGGTGGGGCTCCAGGCCATTCCACTGAAAAATGTATGGCATTAAAACACAATGTACAAGCTTTAATTGACTCTAAACGATTGACCTTTCAAGAAAAACCAAGTGTAGAAAAAAATCCTTTGTCAGGGCATACAGGTGCTTCAACAAATGCTATTATACCAAAGGAAGAACATCATTTGGTAAGAACGGTTGATGGGATTCAAAGTTCCATGAGAAGCATATTCGTGACACTTTTTCGAGTTGGTTTGATGAAGCTTAGTTACAATCAAGAAGACATGTGTGGTTTTCACTCAACTACTCAACATTCTATTGAAGAATGTACTGAATTCAAGTAGTTTTTGCATGATTTGATTAATAGACACCTCATACAATGTTACTGTAAAAAGGAAGAAGAGGTGTTTGCACAAATGGGAGAGGAGCCTATTTCACCCAGGCCAAAGCCCCTAGTGATACACTTCACTAAGTCTTCCAGCATACCACCAAGGTGACAACCTGTTGTGATACAGACTCCCTCCCCTTTTACCTATAAAAGTGAGAAGGCAGTCTCGTGGAAATATGGAGTTAACGTGTTAAGAGTTGAAGAGAAAGGTGAAGAAAAAGATAAGAACCCTGATAACAATGAGGTTATCAACAACATCGCCGGTATAGGAGGAATAACAAGAACTGATCTCCTTTTTGCACCACCAGAGTTAAGGAGTGAAAAGAATTATAGAGAAAGATCCAAAGATGAAGTGATAGCAGACAAAGCAAGGGCATTCTTGAAAGGAAAAGCCCCGCAGGTGGATGAAGAATCCAGAGGGAGTGAGAGAAGAGAAAAGAGGGATGTGTCTGACGAAGAGGCATGTGAATTCTTGAAATTCATTTAGCAGAGTGAATATAAAGTGGTAGACCAGTTGAATCGCATGCCAGTTTCATTATTAGAATTGCTGATGCACTCAGAGGCCCACAAGAAGCTGCTAATGAAAATTTTAAGTAGGGCTCATGTGGAGCAAGACATATCGTTGGACAAGTTTGAACGGATTGTTAACCACCTCAGCTAATAATTATCTGACTTTTACTGACGAAGAAATTCCAATGGAAGGAAGGGGGCACAACAAAGCTTTACATATATCTGTGACATGCATGGATTATGTTATAACACATTTGCTTATCAATAATGGCTCTTCCTTAAATATGATGTCGAAAGCCACATTAAACCGATTACCAGGTGGAGGAGTTCATATGTGATCAAGTGCTACCATCATAAGGGCTTTCGACGGAAGTAGAAGGGAAGTGATTGGAGAGATAGAGCTACCAGTGCAAATTGGACCCTGTACTTTCCAAATAACATTTCAAGTAATGGATATACTCACAGCTTACAGTTGTCTAATGAGACGTCCTTGGATTTATTTTGCTGGTGTTGTACCGTCCACGCTACATCAAAAACTGAAGTTTGTAATAGATGACAAGTTGATAATAGTTTTTGGAGAGGAAGATTTCATAGTGAGTGGACCACTGTCCTCTAGATACATTGAGACTGCTGAAGAAGCCCTAGAAACATCTTTTCAAGCTCTAGAGATTGTGAATAATACGTATGTCGAGCCCTTTCAAGTAAATCCTTACTTGTCTGATGCATCACTTATGATGGCAAAAACTATGCTAAGAAAGGGATACAAGTATGGAAATGGACTTGGTAAGAAGGGAACGAGACCTGTATTCCCATTGAAATTGGTTGGAAACAAAGGAATATATGGGTTGGGTTACAAACCGACCCAAACTGATAAGAAGAGGGTATTTAAAGAAAGAAAAGAAAAGAACATGGCAAGACTAGAGAGCCACGAGCTGAAGATGGGAAGAATCACCTTGTGCGATATTAATCAAAGCTTCCATAGTGCTGGTTGGATAAATATAAATGAAGTGGCAGCAATTGTGGAAGAGTCTGAAGAAGAAAGTCTGAATTTTGTGCACCCTTGTTCTCCCCACGTGCAACTCAACAACTGAGTGTCTGTGAATGTGTCCAGGGTGTTTAATGGGAATGAAATATATGTTGATGAGTCTTTTGAAAATAACAATGTCAATATCTCATACACTAATTTTACACTTCCCGTCAATAACACGGAAGATGATTATGAAGAAGACTGGGAACCCCTTCCTGAATTGTTGAGAGTAGTCGACAAGAAGCAAGGGAGATAAAAACACATCAAGAGGAGATAGAGATAATCAATTTAGGAGATGAAAATGAGAAAAAAGAGGTCAAGATAGGTACATGAATGACAAAAGAAATACAGGGACAATTGTGTGCTTTGTTAAGAGAATTCAAGGATATTTTTGCTTGGTCTTACTAAGATATGCCTGGATTAGACCCTGACATAGTGCAACATAAATTACCACTAAAGCCAGAATGCCTTCCGATCAAGCAGAAACTGAGGATAATGAAAACAGAGGTATTGTTGAAAATAAAGGACGAAGTTGAAAAACAATTCAATGCTGGATTTTTGGCAGTAGCAAAATACCCTCAATGGGTGGCCAATGTGGTTCTAGTACCAAAGAAGGATGAAAAGGTTCGAATGTGTGTAGATTATCAAGATCTGAATCGTGCCAGTCAGAAGGATGATTTCCCATTACCACCACACATTGATATCTTGGTGGATAATACTGTTAAGTTTTCATTGTTCTCATTTATGGATGGATTCTCTGGTTACAATCAGATCAAAATGACACCTGAAGATATAGAAAAGATAACATTCATCACAACCATGGGGTACGTTTTGTTATAAGATAATGTCTTTTGGACTTAAAAATGTCGGGGCAACATATCAAAGGGCTATGGTAACCTTATTCCATGATATGATACACAAAGAGATTGAAGTATATGTCGACGATATGATTGCCAAATCCAAATCTGAAGAAGAACATCTTGTCAACTTGAGAAAATTGTTTGAAAGGTTGAGGAAATTCAAACTCAAGCTAAACCCAGCTAAATGTACTTTTGGAGTAAGATCGGGAAAACTTCTAGGATTCATTGTCAGTCAAAGAGGAATAGAAGTGGATCCGGATAAGGTACGTGCTATTCTGGAAATGCCACATCCTTCCACGGAAAAGGAAGTTTGAGGTTTCCTGGGAAGATTAAATTACATTGCTAGATTTATTTCCCAACTAATTGTCACTTGTGAGCCAATTTTCAAATTGTCACGAAAGAATGAAGTGGTAGAATGGAATGAAGATTGTCAGATAACATTTGATAAAATTAAACATTATCTAAGAGAACCTCCAATACTGCGTCCGCTAGTCCCTGAAAGGCCTCTTATTCTCTATCTGACAGTATTAGACAGATCAATGGGTTGTGTTCTTGGACAGCACGATGAAATAGGAAAAAAAGAGCATGCCATTTATTATTTGAGCAAGAAATTTATCGATTGCGAGCAAAGATACTCCTCTTTGGAACGAACTTGTTGTGCTTTAGCTTGGGCAGCTCACAGACTAAGACAATACATGCTAAGCCATACAACATGGTTGATATCTAAGATGGATCCGATCAAATACATCTTTGAAAAACCTTCTCTCACAGGAAGAATAGCTCGATGGCAAATGTTGTTGTCAGAATATAACATAGTTTATGTTACCCAAAAAGCTATCAAAGGTAGTGTCCTAGCTGACTTTCTAGCTCACTAGCCAGTGGAGGACTATCAACCAATGTTGCCTGACTTTCTAGACGAAGATATCTCAGCTCTATTTCATACAGATGAGTATAACCATGATGTGAATACATGGACTTTATTTTTTGATGGGGCTTCTAATGTAATGGGCCATGGCATAGGAGTGGTGCTCATCTCTCTAGAGAATCAGTGTATACCTATGACAACGAGACTGTGTTTCGATTGTATTAAAATGTTGCAGAGTATGAAGCCTGTGCTATGGGAGTTCGAGCAACCATTGAATTTAGAGTTAAACTTTTAGAAGTTTATCGCGATTCAGCTTTGGTTATCCACCAGATAAAAGGCGAATGGAAGACTAGGGATCAAAAGTTGATTCTATATCAAGCATATATCAAGGGATTGATAGAATACTTTGATACTATAATATTTCATCACATTCCACGAGAAGATAATCAATTAGCTGACACTCTTGCCACCTTGTCATCTATGTTTGAACTAAACCAAGAAAGAGAGTTGCCCACAATCAAAATGAAGAGTCACGAACATCCAACCTACTACAATTTTATCGAAGAAGAGCTAGATGACAAGCCTTGGTATTTTGACATTAAGCTATACCTCGAAAGTCAAGAATATCTTGAAGCAGCATCTGAAAATGACAAACGAATGCTAAGAAGATTGGCGTCAAACTTTGTGTTGAATGGAGGTGTGTTGTACAAAAGAAACCGTGATATGGTGCTTCTTGGATGCGTAAATGCTAAAGAAGCAAAATAATTCTTAGAAGAAATTCATGAGGGAACTTTTGGAACTCACATGAACGATCACTCTATGGCCAGAAGATCTTGAGGGTTGATTACTATGGTTGACTACGGAAAATGATTATTGCATACATGTAAGAAAGTGCCAAAAATGTCAATTATATGCGGACAATATCAATGTCTCGCCGATGCCTCTGAATGTTCTGTCTGCACCATGGCCTTTCTCAATATGGGGAATAGATGTTATTGGAGCTATAGAGCCTAAAGCATCAAATGGTGACCGCTTTATTCTGGTAACAATTGATTATTTTACCAAGTGGGTGGAAGCCGCCTCTTATGCCAATGTAACTAGAAAAGTGGTGATAAAGTTGATAAAAAGGGAATTGATCTGCAGATATGGATTGCCTTGCAAAATTATCATTGACAATGCTACGAATTTGAATAATAAAATGATGTCAGAATTGTGTGATGAATTCAAAATCCAACATTATAATTCTTTCTCTTATCATCCAAAGGTGAATGGAGCAGTCGAATCAGCTAATAAGAATATTAAGAAAATCATCCAGAAGATGGTTGTGACTTATAAAGATTGGCATGAGATGCTTCCTTTTGCATTACATGGATATCGTACGTCAGTACGAACATCAACAAGGGCAACACAATTCTCAATGGTATATGGGATGGAAGCAGTACTCCCTTTTGAGGTTGAAATACCTTCTTTGAGGGTGCTGATGGAAACCCAGTTAGAAGAAGCTGAATGGGTACAAGCCAGATATGATCAACTTAACCTCATTGATGAAAAAAGGTTAGCAGCAGTATGTCATGGGCAGTCGTATCAAAGAAGAATGAAGAAGGCGTTTGACAAGAAAGTTTGTCCTCGAGAATTCCACGAAGGTGATTTAGTGGTAAGAAAGATTATACCAATCCAAAGAGATCACCGGGGAAAGTGGATTCCAAATTATGAAGGGTCTTACGTGGTAAAGAAGTCATTCTCAGGAGGAGCATTAATTCTTACAAGAATGGATGGGGAAGAATTACCTTTGTCGGTAAACTCTGACTCAGTCAAGAAATTTTATGCCTAATATGATTCCATGACGATGGGAATTTGTATTGAGATATTGACATTATTTCCATGATTTAATATAGTCTGCAAATGTTTCTTTATAAATATCATTCCTTTTGTTTCACAAAGTTGTTTCATCATATATGTTACAAAAAATGGTATAAAACATACATTCAATAATAAACACCCTAGAATCATTCACCAATACTCAATACTCGTTGATTGCTATCAAAGGCAAGTCCTAAAGGGTGTCGCAGAAATAAAAAAAAAAGAGAGAAAAGTAAATAAATATAAAAATGTAAAAGGAAAAATAGCCACAATGAGTCATTTGTTCTTGAGACCGTTGAATTCATGGTAGTGTTAAAAAAGAAATAGGAATGTTCAACCTTTCCCTGATTCAATGTTTATAGAAATATTTGCATGTTGCTTGAAACCCATTCTTCCCACTTACCCAAAAACAGAAAATATTTGCTTTGCCCTAATTAGCTATATGTTTTTAAAATTTTTATTAGTTTTATATGTTGTTTCAAGCATTAAGAAGATTCAGAGAGGGAATAGGATGTCATCATTAGTGAGAACATGAAAAAAGGATCATAATAATAGCAAATCATATCTTTAACCAGGATACACATGGTGTGGACAATTTAGGTGAGAAAAATGTATCAGAATTTCTAAATGGTGAAGTCTCTGTTTTTCTCTATTATTTTACTTTTTACTTTAACAGACATTTATTTATTTATTTGTGCTAAAGGAGTCAAGCCTCATCACATTCAGCTTCCTTAAGCACGTTCTCTTTTATCATGATTTTGATTTTGCTTCCCTGAAGATAGACAAATAAAATTTTTGTATAAATCTTTTTTTTTTCAGAAATTAAGGTATAAATTTTTATTAGTTTTATATTTTTTATTTATTTGTTGTTTGTTTTCCTTGCTCGTGGTCTACAGTGAAACTTTGCTGATACAGATAAATTTTTAAAGAAGCATTAACAGGATACATATAGTAAAACTGTGCATATACAAACAGACCCTCACAGAAGCGTTGAAAAGATATAGAGAAGAAATAGGATATCATCCTTAGTGAGAACAGTGAGAGAATGGACCAAAGTCTATGAAATTAAAAACATGACATATGTTGAATTTTTCAAGCACCGATCTTGTCTTGCCTATTAAAATAAAATATTTTTTTTTTTTAAAACTTTGTAAAATAGACCTAATTAATTTTGTATGTTAACGTACAATAATGAAACATTAGTTTTATGATACTTTTCCCTTCAAATAATTTTGTTTTCTATTTTTTATAAAATTATTATTTAAGAAAAAGGAAATTCATTCTTTTAAATAAACAGTACCTTATGTAATGTAATTATGACTACATATTATAGTTTACTAATTATTATAATTTATTAGACTTCTGATCATTTTTAATGAACAAAACTAGTTCACTATACTTAATTCAAACCTATCATTTTCTAAAAAGAAAAAAAAAGAAAAACATTTTTTAAATAAGTAAAATATATTATGAACTATGATTTAATATATTATGTACGATAACTATGAGAGTGCTTGTTATAATTTACTAAATTTCTGATATTTTTAGTGAACATAATTAATTTACATACTTCATTCAAATAATCTTGCTTTATATTTTCTTGCACTTGTAATCTTTGTAAGTTCTATTCTCAATAGTTAAAAATTAAATAATTTTTTATTATTTATTTTATTATAATAAAAATATAAAAAATAATAATAATTCTTAACATAATTAAGTATATTAAAAGTATTTATGATCCAATCAAGTATAACATTTATTTATTTATTTATTTTTTATTTTTTATTTTTTATTTTTTTTATCGGCAAGTGTAACATTTATTTGGTATACATTTAGGATAAATTTAGAATATGTGTTGTTATATAATTATTTTTTGTGAATCTCTTTCTCTTTTCTTTTTTCTTCAGAAGATTAAGGATGAGTTTTTATTGGTTTATATGTTTTTATTTGATTTATTTTTTGTTTGTTTTCGCTTGCTTGTGGTATACATATAGTAAAACATATGAAATAGGCTTTTAGAAAAACATTAGAAAGATACGTATAATATATAATAAAACATTCGAAATACATCCTTAGAAAAACATTAGAAAGATACATATAATAAAACTCTACATATACAAACAGACCTTTAAAGTGTTAAAAAAATATAAAGAAGAAATATCATCATTAGTAAAAACAGTGAGAAGAAGAGTGATGGTGAACAGTGAGAAAAAGTTAGTGCAGACAAAAATTCAGTCCATGCATGAGAATAAAAATTTCCAAAGGTGCAATCTCTATTTTGTGACCTGTGACATATTTGCAATATCTCTTTCACATGCTTTTGTTTCTCTCAGCTGCTAAATGAATTCTGCTGCAGAATTCATTGAAGATGACAACAAATTACACCTACAAATACAAATAGATACAAAAGGGAATAAGATGTTACCATCAGTGAAAGAAAAGATAATGGTGACAGCATAACCAAAAGAAGAAAAAAACTAAACAATCGTACAATATTGATAATTAGTAGTTAGTAAAGGTAAGGAGGAAAGGATAATATATAATCAATGGATAAGTATCTCATTTATTTTATAACCCATTGATGATGAATAATAATTACTTATTACAAAGTTTTAATTTTCTAAAAAAGAGAAAAGAAAAAAAAAATGAATGCCGGGTTAGGTAGGGAAGTAGAGACATAAGAGTATGTTATTTTTTTATGACTACCATAATCGCATCTCATGTCTACACATTTAAAAAAAATGTCATAAACATTTATCATGCTACCTCTCACTTCTTGTCTCAGTTTATAAATTAAATTATAAATAACTCTCCATTAATATCCTAAATAATTATTTCCCCATTATTTTTATCCATTAATACATAATTCTTGCACTGTAACAGTTTTACTGATATTTTCCCAACACAACAACTTTAATTTTATCTATCACATTCTCGTCATTAGATATTATTATTTTAGAGATACAATCATTTATATCGGGATACTTAAACTTATATTACACTATAATATTTTCCAAATTCAATATTATTTATTGATAAAAGCGTAACCATTTCATCCTAATGTTTATTATAAGAGATATATCTGAACATGGATATATAGAATTTTGTTTAACACCTGGCAGTATAATTATACCTTACTTTTATAATTCAAAGAGTAAAGTTTCTTAAAAAAATATAATATATAAATAATTTTTTATTTTATGATTTAAAAGTGTATTTTGTTTTCCTAAAACTTCTTAAATATATAATATATAATTTATTTCTTACATTTTTTACTTTAATAAATTGGCATCTAAACCTTGTTTTTACTATGGATAACGATTTGCTGCATATAGTATGTATAATTAGATGAAACTGATTCATGGAGGTAAAAAGAAACACAAGTAGCAAATATGGTACATATAACTTAGGGTTTATATGGTAAAGAGCAAAAAATTTTATTTTGTTGAGTGTTATTTAAATTGGAACAGTAGACAAGACAAATGCTTGAAAAACTGAGCATGTACTATATGTTACTAAATAGAGATCATACTCAATTGATTTCATGTAAAAACCATTATGGAAAAATAGAGTCTACTTATCCCATGCATATAAATTCTTTTAACACTGTTTATTCAAATTTAAGAAGGTCCGTACAATGTATCAAAAGTTTTAACTTTTGTAAAAATTGCAGTCAAATTTTCTTTTGACTATGTGAGTAATAATCCTACGTCTAATATTTTTAATCTTAGAGTTGATAATTGTTCCTCAGTTTATTTAAATAAAATATTATATTTCTTTAAAACTTTGTAAGATGGGTTCACATACTCATCATCCAACTCCTTTTCTTCTCAGTGTCTAGCACCACAGAAAATAGTCCACGAGACTCAACCTGTGACATAACATAAACTTCTGCAGCCTCACCAAACATAAGGATGCTCACCACAGATAGTTGCACCCCTTGATGCTTTGACATCCTCCATGCAACAGCCAAGGCTTCACGGTCATCAAGGCCACCAATAAAACCCATAACCACTTGTAAGTTCACTTTTAACAACGACCCTAGTCCACGGTCAACAAAAATTCCAACACTACATGTACATCTCTCATCACATTGCGATTTAAGATTTAAGGTTTAAAACTTTAGGATTTATTTCTTAGAATATAGTGTTGGATATCTCTAGAATGCCTTCTATGTATTTCCTAGCAAGTTGTTTTAATAGAATTGTTTAGAAGTTTGCAAAGAAAACTAAACGTAACTTTTGAAAAAGAATACATCAGTATAAAAATATTATGTTTTGTCTCTTTGCTCTTAACTCTTGATTCGCATTTTGTGTTTCTGTATAATTTGTTAGTTGAACAAAACTTTATTCAATTGAAATTGACATATGTTAAAACATTATTCATATGGTAGTGAAGTGTGTTTTCATAAAAAGTGTAACAAAATTTTCAAATATAATCGTTGACTCACAAAATTATGCATCCTTGGTGTTTGTAACTTACTAAAAATTTAATGCATTATTTGTATATTTCAACATTATTTTTCCGAAATTATGATTCACAGTAGAAATAAAATACATTGTTGTGAGAGTTCAATCAATTGAATTTTTTTTGTCAAAATTTCTAAATAGGAATTTTATCGAATTGTTTGTGAATTATAATTAATTGATTTTCTCTTGTTTGTCAACCAAGATTATAATGACTAAAGATATTGATTCTTTGAAACTTCTTTTGCAAATAAATTACTATAGTTCAATTCATTCACATTCTTAAACTCAGTCAAAATTATTTTGAATATGAATTATTCTTAAACTCAGTCAAAACTATTTTCAATATGAACTATTACTCATGCCTTTTGGCTTTATCAATACCATAACAATTTAATAAGATTAATAAATCATGTTCTTAAAGATTATATAGGTAAATTTCTTGTAATGTACTTTGATGACATTTTAATATATAGTAGGAGTTTAGATGAATTCGTACTCCATCTTAGACAAGTCTTAATTATTCTAAGTACCACCTCTCTATCAACCTTGACAAATTGTTTATAATTAAAATGTGATTTTCCAAGGATTCATAGTTAGGAAAAATGGTGTCCTTGTACAAGAATGAGTTACCCCTATTGAAAAATAACAAATAGATATTATATTGTAATTATCATGATAATTATCAACACTCTTTTAATTGACTTTTATATATAACCATAAAGAAATCATGTTTCAAACCTTTTATAGTAATACTTTTCATCAAAATTAAAAATATACACTTCGTTTATATCTTTAAGTTTATTAAATTTTATTTTATCACACAATGACCAGGATATATATATTATTCTAGAGTATTTTATAAATTTTAAAATAATATTACATAAAAACATACGATAAATATTTAAAGTTACAAACATATAATAGTTAATAAAGTTATTATCTATGATGAACTTTAATTTTATAGTAATAAGTATCCCATATAAAGTTTAATTTTATAGCAATTAAAGTCAAGATGTTATATGAGAAGATTACAGGCACAATTAGAGCTGAATATTATCCTCCAACTAACTTTTGGAAGAGCTGAAGTTTCCAATGGATTTAATAGGAGAGTTCAATGCTGCATCAAAATGTTGTGTACTTAACAATACACTGAATCATTCAGCGTTCCTCTTCAAGAATACGCCTCACTTCATTTGCAAGATCAATGACATGTTTATCCTTGCATCCTAAAGAATGCTAAAATGGTTAAAAAAATGAAAAATAAAAGGAAACCTTAAGAGAAAAATTGAAATAACATGAACTACTATTCAAAGAACCTCACCTATTTGAAGAAGAGCCTTTTCAAGGTTGAAAAGATAATCTCTGTTAGGTCCAGCAGGACCTTCAGCCTGAATTATTTGCCTGTAAGATGAAAAAGAAAGAGTGCATAAGCAATAGTCTAAGTTTTCACAAGGCATGATAATCGAGAAATCATCACTTAGTTTTGAACCACTATGTGCATGTTTTGGAACCCAATTGAGTTCAATGAAACGTGAATCCATCTTCCTTCTTCATTCTCTGTTTGTTGCTTTGGGAAGAGGGATTTTCCATTTAGAAGGCTCTAAAGGGATATCCAAACACAGCATATAAAGGGAGAAGATATTTCATTTCATAGCTTTGTCTATCAACTATTACTTATAAATAGCACTCAATGATCCATTCAAATGGGCATTTAGGGAGACAAAAATGTGCAAGCAAAGATAGTAATATCTTTGAGCCTTGATAATCTTTGAATCACTTGAATACCAAGGCCCTGTTTGATTTCATTCTTAGTTTTAGGTTGTAGAAACTGTTTTCTAAAATAAGTTCATGTTACTCAACAGTTAAGCCTTGAAAGTTGTTAACCAAAAAATCAAAACCAGCAGAAAGATGTTTTCTCATTCTTTTCTTTCGTGATCCTAGCTTAAGGAAGTGAGTCATTTGGGGTAGTGCTGTATGTGATAAGGCATAAACATGGTGTGAGTATTTGTTTTCTCAGTTTTTGTTTTTAAGCTATTTTTCTTTTTAAGAAAAACATCCAACACACCCTAAAACTTTCACTATTTTCAGTTCCTAGTCCTGAGCCAGGAACTCCGAACTTGTAATCTTAGAACACAAGTTTAACTTCTGTAAAGTTGAATACACGGATTGAAGATAAATACCTCGCAATCTCTTCATCAGATGCAGGGCCCAAATAATTTACATTAGCTTTCTTGTCTGGAGTTGCTATATATCTGTAACATGTTCTCACTGGTTATTATGACCAAACCATGCAAAAGGCGAAAAAGTTTATAAGCTAGCTTTTTTCACTTACACCATCACTCCAGAAACCGCTGGAGATGTAGCGGTAAGGTCCTGAAATAAATTACATACATATCTATTTTCATAAGTGGAAAAACTACTAATCTAATGCAGAACAAAATTAAGGCACTCTTAAAAATAACCTTGGTTTGTGGCACTTACAGTATAAAAATCAAGGTATTCCTTTTTGTCATATTGCTTCTCCCTTACTTCCAGATACTGTGCAGTAAAATTACACTTCAATATTATAGCAATCTAAATGATGGATATTTGATATATAAAGGTCTCTTGGGACATGACAGTGTTGGTTTTATGATCACGTCAAATATGTGACTACTATCACCATTAGTCCTATAAGCCAAATCCACAAGTGCTTAGAGACCATAATGTGATTTCCATATAAACCAAGAAACTTTGTAAGAAAACTATGCAAGCTCGATATTATAACATTGTCGTATACTTGTTGGTTTGAATGGAACTGGAATCAGTCTTCTTAAGTAATATTCGAGTTGAAGATTGGAAAAAGGTTGTTGGGAGCAGAGAACCTACTGTAGATTCTCCGGCAGATATAAGTTATTACCAAAAATATATCAAATGACATGGTTCATTGGGTAGGTGTTAAAGTGGTGGGAGTTGGGGGCAGCAGGAAGAGATAACTTGTTGTGCAGGTTTAGATTTATGGACAAAGACTATATATATATATATGTATGTATGTATGTATATGTATGTATGTATATAATGGTATTCAAAAATTAGAATAAGAATAGAAATGAGGCATTTATTGAATCCAAAACAGGGAGCACAAGTAAATAAAATAGAGAATTCACTCTCTCTGAGCAAAATATACTTTGTGTGTGTACTCAGGCAAAATGCCAAAGCAAAATGAAGCTGCTACCCTTATCTTATGCACAAACAGACTATATAACCCCCTCTGTTCACCAGAAGCATACCCTCAAATGCTAACAACCTATCACATTATCCAGTCAACTTAGTACACTTCCAAAATCAACTTCCTCGTAGTATACACTTTCCAAATTGTGGGTCCTTTCCGTTTGTTGCAAGCTCAGTATACTAAATCCTTTCCTATATCTAAGTTTGAACAAGAGATTCTAATTTTATCGTTATCAAAGGAAACAGGGTTTGGCTGCACCTCGAGATATGATTGCATAGGTAACAAGACAATAATCAGGAATGGAAGTCTATCCAAATATCATTGCTTTATGTACACATGGAGTTATTTGCAAACCAGAAAAGGGCTAGCACAACCACATCCAATTAAAAATGCCAGCAAAAAGTATAGTACTAATTCATTCTTTAAAAATTTAGATACTAAAGATCACAGTGTTCAAGTTCGAACAAGACTTAAACCCCTCTTTTTTTTTATTGATCACACAACCTTAAATTATTAGTGTTCCTAGTTTCAAGTACAAGCCTCCGTGGTAATGTTCTCATTGCTGTTCAATAAGATTTTCTGATCATCCCTGCGCTTATATCTAGTAGTACCATAAACAAATTATTTATTATAGGAAAAAGTCAGTATCTCAGTCATTTTGATTTATATCTACATTACTACATTAATTGAATGCCTATAACTCAGGAATTAGATGAACTGTTTACAGCAAGTGAACTTCCTAATCTAAATAATTACAAGCAACTTAATAATACAAACAAGGAAATTGGGAAACAAAACAACTGAGAAACTCTAATCACCAACCTAATACAAACAATTTAAGTAATATGGAATCCAAATGATAGATCTCAGAAAATAGGTCAAACCTCTTTTATTTCATATAAAGTGGAGAATGTGTAATCATATAATGAACATTAGAAAACTTAAAAACTGCCAAATGCTAATAGTCATGCTATATCAAACAGTCACAATGCCTCTATAATGTGTAGAAAGGCACAATGTCCAAAGATAAATCTGTATGACCTTCTGTCGCTATAAAACACATGCTAGTTCTTTTATATTTAATTAGTTAAATAAATATATCATCATTTCATAACAGTATACAGTATAACACACAACACTTCCGAAATGCTTAGCAAAGCAAAATACTCTACATAAATCAGTACAGTACTCCATTAATACAAATATATATATATATATATATATATATATATATATATATTATATTTGAATATTTTAATCTTATAATGATTATTTACCAATAGCACACAGTGTACGCAAGTTTCCTATCTCGCTGTCTACTGGTTTGACTTGTTTGAGATGGTATATTTCACCTCTATTCATAACAGCAAAAAGTATGCATATTGGAAATGAAGATATAATGAAAAGGCACAATCTCCAAGGTGACAGCAAACAATACATTTTGTAAGCTAACTCAACATAGCTTTTGGTAAAAAAAAAATATACTTATGTTTGAATTTTGGTTGCAGCATAATAATATTCCAATAATGTAGAAATATTTTAAAAAGCATACCGTTAATGCAGTTGCTGCATCTTCTTCCTTTGAGATCTTGTAAGCAGCTCCCCACTATTTCTTTGCAAAATAAAGCAAGTATCAAATATATATTGCATTTGATAATTTTGACTCTCAAGAAATTGAAAATTACATTATAAGATATATGAATTCACAGAATAATTAAAAGTGAAAAGCAAGAAATACAGAAGGCCAACGTAATCTGAAAATATAAGACCTAAATGTGGAAACACGATTGAGCAATAACTGAAATGCAACTCTACTTTTACAAATGACAACCAAGCAAGTTGAATTTTGATTTGATTCCTTAAAATATTAAACATACTTAGTAAGTATACCATACTTGCTAGTACAAAGAGGCTCTCTCTCTTTATAGGGATTCAATAAATGGTAAGCAATTTCAGAATAGTTAAATCAACATAATGTCTTGCGAAACACCGTGCTTTTTCTTAAGCATAAATTGTAGGCATAACAGCTATACGGGCAACAATTCCAGTAGCCTTCACCAACAGAAAAAATTACTAAAGAAATAAAGCAAAAAGGAACATCCAGAGAGGTTCATATTCCACTCTAACTTAGCCTATCCACCCTAAAAAATGGAAATTTTATTGCTTAGTATATAATATGCTATCAATTAAGACGCCAATTTCCATCAAATTAACCGCATAATATGCTATCATATGCACATCATAAATGTAGCCATCATACTTTTCTAGCAGACTCATACTAGACCAACAGTATAAACTTCACATAACAATTGAAAAGGTGAACTACGAACTTGTTATCATTAATAAATCAACCTGAATAATGGGGTCCCAAAAAAAAAAAGATTAAAATTTGGGAATACTTACACAAATTTCTCCTTCAGCAGGCTCCAGGGTCACTGTTCTTCCAGGGAACTCAGGGGTCCCTCTGTGGTCAGTAGAGCCTGAAAGGGAAACCCACATAAGAACAAACCATAGAATTGTCTTTGATGCATTAGGGGGTAATAAAAACGATTACTTTAACGCAACAGTGATGGGAAAAAGAGAGAAAAACGATACCTTGGTAGAAGACACGTCGATAGCCTTTGATGAAACCAACAACACGTTCATCATAGTGAAACCCAGCTTTCGAGATCAAGGAACCATACCCAAATACCCACATTACCATTTTTTTTTTCTTTTTGCTTTTTACTTAAAGGCTTTCACTTTTGACTATTGGATTATAGCAGTGACGAAAATTTGGACACAAGAAGGGCTGATTGGTTCAGTTGCAACGCAACAGAACAGAACCAGAACAAAGGTTTCGGCAAAGTCTCGGTTTTGTCAGAACCGAGAAACGACAAAATGTAAGCCAATCAGACGGGGGACTGCAGTCAGTGACTCGTTGGGGAAAGAAAGAACTCGGAATATGAAATGTTTTAGTTTATTTGTTTCATTTTAAACATTTTCGTGTTTCTTCATCATTCTTAAATCATAAATGATTGTTGTTGTATAAATATTTTAGGTCTGTGATTGGTAATTTTTTATTTTAAAAAACTTTAAAAATAAAAATATAGAAAACGAAATTCTTCTTTGTAAATATTTTAATATTTTTAATCTTTTATTTCTTTAAATCCTCTATATTTGATTACTTAGTATTTTTAATTAATTTATCTTCCATATTTTATAACGTTGAATTATATTCATACTTTTATATTTATGCAATATAATTTATTTATAACCAGATTAAGAATTCATAAATCTTAAATTCTAAATTTTTCTTATCTTTCTCTCCTAATATTTTTTTTTCTTTTATATAATTTTTTGCTCATGAGTCATGTTAGGTTAAAAAAACCTTTTCATTTGATTTTTGCGTTCTCCAAATATCAATAATCATTTTTGAAATGGAAAACATTTAATATTGGAGCGTGGGCTAAACTCTTTAAGATTAATGTTTGATCTCACAACATCATTCATTATATCATTCCAATAAAATTCATTATATCATTCCAATAAAAAAAACAATAATCGATAAAGAAAAATAATTTTATAATCGATAAGGAAAAATAATTTTAATAAACTCTTAACTTATGATTTTTTACTAGATTTTTTCTATTATTTAAAATGATCTTTTGATAGTCATGTTTAATTTTGACTCCAAAACTACACACACATGTGATAGATTAGGAGACATTTTTTTAATATAACCAAAACTCGTGTGCTCACGTTCAAAACAATAATTTTTCATCATTATTAATGAATTAAAATACTTTAAGATAAGTTGAAAATGTTACTGAACCCATTTGAAATCATAGGCTCGTTTTTTAAACGGTGTATGGATTCACTTATGTTAAGACCCAAATGGTTTAAGAACCTATAAACGGTCTACATCCCTCTAGATGCTCTAAATACCTATAAACCTTTGTGAAGGTTTTGATGATAACAAAAATACTTTAAGTGTTTTATATATTTTATATGAGTGGCTAATAATTATAGGTTGCTCATTAAAAGAGGTTACGTCCTAAAATAGATATAAGATTGGATTCACTCTTTTAAGAACTAATGAACACAATCCTTATAAATCTTAAGGCATAGAAAAAATTAAGGCTTAAGTGAGAGATTGTTTTGTATAGAGTTTTGAAGAAAGTAATCATTATAAATCCTTTTTTCACATTGAGGAGCTTTAACTCAAGTTTTCATTTTGAAGCTTGCATTACATATATGCATTAAAATGCTCCATGCATCATTAAATATTTATCTCCTCTTTTAGTAACATCCAAGAGCCAGCATGGCATATCATATGTTAGAGTGTTTCTAACCAAACTAGAGTAAAGCAAGAGACTAGAGTTGACATAAGGCGTGTCAAGATGGTTGTTAGCGTAAAACAGCTTTAGCGGGTCTTTGAAGAGATCATTGATGAAGACATGAATTTTAAGAGATCTTCTTAGTAGACATAAGACACAATCATTCTCTAAAACTCAAAATAAGCATATAAAATTTTTTGTTAAGTACAAAGTTAAGTTAAGACTATGTGGATATCATCTGAGTAAGAATTCGACTTGCATCTTACAAGACCTATTTGAAAAACTTACATCTTACAAACAAAGCATATTCATGATTATACATTTATGTTAAACAACACTTAATCAAAAGTATCAAAGTTTTGTTGCACTTTACTCTAATAATATATAATAAAAAAATATGAATAATAAAATTTACAATAGAGATAATAAAATTTAAACTATAAGCCAACAAAATAAACTACTAGAAATGAAAGTCTTTATACAACTTATCCAAAGAATGTTCAAGGATTTCATAATAAATGAAAACTATAAAAATCTAAAGGTTACACCAAAAAAATGATCGGGTGAATACTTCAAAATCACACCATTTTTTTTAATGTAAGATAAACTTAGTGAAGTGGTAAAGAAAATTAAAATAAATCATTTTTTCGTAACACATCTAGTGTTTCAAAAGTAATAAAGAAATCATATCTTAATTATTAATGTTAACACCCAATTTCGTCCGGACAAATAAAAATTATTTTTTTGCAAATATAAAAAAGGAAAAAAAAATAAAAGAATAAAAATAAGAAATTAAAACTTTTTAACATGTGTCATTTAGTTCTTTGCAATTTAGAATAAATAATAAAAAGGAACTTTGACTTTATAAGTAAAGTTTGATTAAATAATAATAATAATAAGATAAAATGAAATTTCTAAAAAAATGATAAAATAACAAAAAGAGGGGTGTCGGGTCTGTCTTAAAATAAATTGAATAAAAAAATTAAGTGAGCCCAACTGGATAGAAAGATGTTTTCTGAAGCCTAATTTACTAATACAAAAAAGTTACTGTTTACACCACCCTTATCTGTTAATTGTGCTTGCCACATAAGCCCTAAGGTTTACAGAAACACATTGCCCATTCAAGTTCCTATGTAACTTTAGTACCTTTTAATTCTTTAATTAGTGCCTAACAAATTTTATTTCTCATAACTAAATTTTCACCTTTTTTGCCTTCTCACACTTATCACATTTAGTAATCATGCTTTTAACATTTAACCAATAGTCATGCTTTTAACATTTAACCAATAGTCATGCTTTTAACATTTAACTAATAGTCATGCTTTTAACATTTAACAAACAATCATGTTTTGACATTTAAACTCCCATAGCCTTATTTAACTCCTATAGCCTTCCTATACTTATACGTTCAGGGGCTATTCATGTTCAGGGACTATTTATGTTTAGTGGCTATTCATGTTCACTGACTATTCATTTTTTCTTTTTATTATTATTGTCCTTTTGCTTATTCTTACTGAAATGTAACCTCTTAAGCCAAAAGAAGTTAATACAGAGAGGTGGAATAATTGATTCTTAATAAAAATCATGATTGAGGGTGTTATGAGTATTATGGAGGGAGATAAAGGGATGGACAGACAAAAATATAAAGAACTGCTCCTATTTTAAAAAGGGGGACACAAAAAAATTGGGGACAGAAAAAGGGGGACACAGAAAAATTGGGGGACAGAAATATTGAGGGACAGAGAATACACAGAAATTCTTAGAAATTTAGAGAGAAAAAGATACTGAGGAAGAATATTGAAAAATATTACTCATTTTCTGTTGGAAAAATCTAAGGGTCCAGTAGAAACCACCAAAAAGAGAAAACAAGAAGCTAAATTAGGAATCTTCAACGGGTTCGTCTTCTTCCTTTAATTCTGTCTTGTTTCTGCTCTGTTTTTTTATTTTGTCCAGATTCATGTTTTTCATCTGTATTGTTGTGTTTTGTGTAACCTGTACAGTATCAATGAGTAATTATTTTTGCAAGCATTGTTAAATTAATTTTTATAAATTATTATATCTATGAGACGATTGCTGCCACTGGCACGATCAGGTAGATGCTTGATACGGTTGCTGTTACCATACCGATCCTGAGATTATCTAATTGCTGTATTTTTTGCACAACTAATATTGTTCATATGGCAAATTTGGCTGCTGCTAGCACAGTCAGTAAATTCCAATAACAAAGATATAGAAACATTAGATATCATTAACCCAGAGACAGAAAATAAACACAAAACCCCAAACCAGAATCAAAGATACTTAAACTCAAAACCCACAAAAATCCTCAGAATTCAGTGAATCCAAAGACCCATTCAAAAGAATACCAAACAGTCTTTCTAAAAATAAAACAGGTTAATCAAAAGTCGGTCCATAGTCAGTAGCAAATTTAATTCCAGAAAATTAATAGTCCCAACTCCAGAAAATTAATAGCAAAGTCCCAAATTCGAAAATTTTCAAACCATGTACCAAAACATAAATTATTCAGAAACAGAAGT
>Ga0209700_100462_pt1 | contig 75669 bp, 32 predicted proteins | sample SiratroredBW_FD_187528 | JGI IMG/M metagenome (GOLD analysis project Ga0209700, IMG submission 187528) | Root nodule microbial communities of legume samples collected from California, USA - Siratro red BW (SPAdes) (version 2) | ecosystem: Host-associated > Plants > Roots > Nodule | place: USA... | reverse complement strand
AAAAAAAAAAAAAAAAAGACGAGTGAAACAACTAATTTGATTCTTACAAATAAGATTTGAAGGAGTAATATATCTTAAAAATTAACCTTACTCCAATATCTCATTAATTCATAGTAAAAACTTTTAAACCGACATCACATAAAAATACAATTATAAAATAATCAAATCTCAAATAAATTAAATCCAAACTTTGGAAAATTTAATTAAATCCAAATTTAAATTTATCTAATTCAAACAAACAAGTTAAGTTTTAACATTTTTCTTTCCACAAATTAAAGTTAAATATGAAATGTTTGTCTTATCTCCACTTGCTTACATGCTCACAATTATGAATATGCTCCCAAAATCATGATTTGATATGAAATTGATAAATTGGCAATCAATAGGATAGCGTAGACATAGACTTGAGCATCCAATCTACATATTCCACTAATCTTCACCTACCTCATTATACCCAATAATGTTGTCTATATATATACACACACCTTTTGTAATTATGCTCCATGATAACAAACTATTTCAACACTAACAAATACACTAAACTACTCTTCTTAATCCAAGTAAGATATAAACCTAAAATGCAAAGCATGCCTTACTAATTAAATAATAACAATTGTTATTTCACTAATCAAATTACTTAGTGATTTGATTACGTAGAACCCCATGATTTAATATATGATTCATGCTAGACAGTACTTGCTGAAATGGTTATTTTTTATTTTGTGGGTATTTTGTGTGACAAGAAAACAAAATATAAAATGAGTGTAGAAATGATGGTGGATGAAAAGAAAGAAAGAATGGGAAAAAGGAAGAAACTCATGATTACAAAGGAAATTTGGATGCAAAAGGACAATCTAATTGAGGATCCTTTACCCCACAAAACATACACATCACATATAAATCAGAGGTCTTTTGGTTTTATGAATAAAATAGGAATGCATAGAGAGAGAATGAAAGAGTACTTTAAACAAAGCCTCCATCTTGGACCCAATATGTCTAAGCAAAACTTCTTTGCCATTTCCCCCTTATGATGGACTCCATTTTTTTGGAGCATTTACTTCATAACAATATTAAAACTACAATAATGCCTTTTTGTTACTCTTCTATACAAAAGTTTCTAATGCATGTGTAGCATAATAATACAAAATAAACCCTCTTTTCTTGCCGCTAATCACTCCACATGGCATGCATCAAACTCCATTTGCCTCAAACTAATTCTCTTTAAATGGTTTCATTAAAGTTGGAGATTCTACACATTCATTTGCTTAGCACCTATTTGTGGCCATGATTGCGCATTTCTTGGCCAATTTGGCTTCACTTGAGCAACTTCTTTTTCTCTTTATACAAATATGTTTCACTAGAGGGAATATAACTGAATAGGATAAGATTATTATGAACAATGAAATTCTTTTTTGAAAGAAAAAAATGAAAAGAAACTTTCATCAAGTAGATTACCAACTTTAATGTATATGAAATAAGAAGAATAGTTTATTACTTTAAAGATAAAAGTACTTTTGAGCTTTTGTAACAGAAATGTAAACATGCACTTAGTACTCTAACTCACAAACTCATACCTATTCATAGCCCTTGAGAATTTAGAGAGGACAAACACTTGTATGCACATGTAAGTGTAGAGTGAAGGAATCCCAATGGAGAATGTAAAGTTTGGCATGTTACTAAAGCAAGACAAAGAAGGCAAAGGGGGATACCAAGAGGGAGATATCTAGGGATACCCTCCTAGGGATTTATAAAATATTCCAATAACCATTAGGGTAGCCATTATTTTAAGTGTACAAGAGCCACATTACTTAGTGCTTACCTTGAAAATGCAAAAGATGAAAGAGGGAAAAAAAAAGAGTAAGATGAAATAAACAAAGGGGTGAGAGGAAGTATACTTGTATCTTTAGTTTTGTATTCAAATTGCATGAAAATCATCAGTGAAATTGGTTTTTGAAAGTTGAAAGGATAGGGAAAAGAAAAGATGATCTTTGCTTTTGGTCCTGCTCCCCTTTTCCTTTTTTGTGATAAAGTGGAGAGAGACTGGTGAAGATGTACTTGAAAGGATTTACAATAAAGTGTTTCCACATGGAAAAACACATACCATATCAACCAACAACACCATCCTTCGGCTAAAATTAAGCTTCACACTGCCTCTTGTCTTCTTGAGACTTGTGTTCCTCAAGAATTTTGCAGCATACACAATCAAAATTAAATATTATTTTTCTCTACAGTTTAGATTAATCTGTATAATAACTAACTATTGGGTTTATAACTTAATTTGCAGAATCATTCAAGTTATTTTGTAAAAAAAGAAAAGAAAAGGTAAACCAAGAGAATTTGCATCCTTTTTTCTTTGTTTTTCTTTTTGCTTTCTTTCTTAGCATGATATATATATAGGACCTGGGTGGGCGAAGAAAATCAAAGATAAAAAAAGTGACATAAATGGGAAGAACTTTCCTCATTTATGGTTTAGTAAAATGTTCAATGTATGACTTTCACTTTCTTCTCACGGCACTTTGTTTTGTTTGCTTTTATCTTATGGTTGTGACTTTTTTGTTTTGTTTGATAATGTTGTTACATGGATTGAGGAAGATTGGGAGCACAACTTAACACATTTATTCCCATGCACTTTGTTGTTTGTTACAAACTATAGAAACTTATTATATATATCATGTGAAATCTAAAATCATGTACTATTGGGTTTGAATGGGCTGAATTGTGGCCCAAATTCTGAAAAGCATTGAGCTATTAATGCAAGATAAAAGGTATCCAAAAATTTACTAGCATAAGACACAGATCCCTACCTCTTTGGATCATTGTCACTTAGTCACTTTGGAGAATTGTAACTTCTGATCATTGAATTTCTCATAATCTTTCATCTTTTTTCACTTATCTTTATTTTAATATAAAATTCTCAACTTTAAGCTTGAAGTCCTTATAATATCGCCTTTCTTGTCACATAATGTTTATTTTACTCATCTTTATTCAAGGTAAAATCTTTAACTCTATACTTGAATTCTTGATAGTTTACCATCTTCATTTTTGTGAAAATAATAATTTGCCTTTGCATTTAGATAGACTTTATTCATTTGTTTAATACTCCAATTTTATTCTGGGAATGGTTTTTCCTTTAAGACTAATTGCTTGATGATTACCATTGGTTTCTCCTACCCTACGATTCAACAAATCATGAAATTTTATATGATAAATACTAGAAACACACTATTAGATGCATTTCTTATTACTTAAAATTTATTAAAAACGCGATTTTGCGAGTTGTAATTGAGTGTGTTAGAAAGAGTTTGTTTAAAAATGGTGTAACACCAATTATAATTGTGTAAGCCTAAATAAATTTAAACTAATGTAATTAAGGGTTCAGTTGGTATGATTGGGTTCACGTTTAGTTTCATGTTAGAACCCCGTTGCGGTAAAAACTAAATATTAACATTTAATGCATCGTTTCAGAAAAAAAAAAAAAAAATAAAAAAAAAAAAAAAAAAAAAAAAAAAAAATTGCAAAAAAAAAAAAAAAAAACTAAAGAAAAAAAGAATGAGACACCCAAATACTCTTTTACCCAAAATAAATCTCCACAATAGTTATAAAATCATATCAGATAAAATTATCTAAATACAGCAGTAAAATCGACACTAATCTCTATGTATGCTTCAATGCACTTATGTTTCACTAAATTTTATATGTACTTTACTTTGTTTTGGAAAAAATAATCCAATGACATTTATTTCAAACAGCTAGTTCACATTAATGACTCTAAACCAAGTCTTGTCCAGATTTGAAAGAAAAAATATTTACTTACTCACTCATCACTTACAATTACACATGGTTGCATTGCAATTTCTTTCAAATGACTCAATTTGAACGCATACTTCAGATAATTTGTCCAATTCCCTTTCCTGATCAGAATCAAGCCCCATTAATATGTACAAATTTTCATTTGAAATGTGTGCGAAGGTACTCACATGATTATTTCCAGTTTGATAATCAGCATATTCATTATTCACTTGAAGTAGAATGCAGACTTGTTAACCAAACGAACGTTCTATTCTTCGAAAAAAAAAAAAACTTATGAAATATATTTAGTAAGTGTTGACATCGTCCTTTGGTATTTCAACTATTCTCTGATCAAATCTATCAAACTGATCCATTTCTGGGACACTTAATGCACAATTACCCTTCTTCCTACATTCCACCAATCTAGCAACAGCGTTAACTTTCTTAACAACTAGAGGAAGTAGCTCAGCTGCCTCGTCTAAAAATTGAGCTCCTGCTCCAGTTGCAACCTCTTCGCCGTCAAACTTTTTTAATTCTGAAAATAATCGCAGCGCATTCTCAACCGCCACATCCAACCTACCAAATGCATCCTTGCACAGGGCTATGGTTTCTCCCAGTTCACTTCCTTTATCAACTGAATTTTCTTTGGTTGGGAATTTGATTAGTTCACATGTAGAATCTGTTGAAGGTTCTGAATTCTTGATGTCCTACCATAGGCATTTTGAGCAGCAAATATTTCAGCCAAGTCATTTAAGGTGTTACTCTCATAAAAAATAAAAATAAAAAAAGGCTTTTCAAATTCCATTACGAAATATAAAATCTGAAAAGATCGCTTGAGGGATCAGTAGGCATATAATATATTAATGAAAAAGCTTTAAGGTTGATGTTAGTATACTTATTATAAATTTAAAAAGTTATTATGTGGACTCAGCAATTCTTAATGAAACATGGCCCCCATAAGGAATAATTGAAAACAAAATAACCTTCCATTTACTATCAATCCTAATATTCTTCAAAGAGATTTTCATCATGTGCCGATTGCTAAAGGGATGGCATGGTTTTATAAGCCTGTATAATGCCCTGATACATACCTGTCCCGAAGAATTTCTCACTTCCTCAATTGCCTTCAACTGTGAGGATCTGTCTTCTGATCTAATATGAGTAGCACCTTCATCCTCAGAGCTCTTTCTACCACTTGTATTTCCAACAGGACTGCTAAACATTTTCTTGCAATCCCCTGGGTAATCCCACTGCACAATATATCTCGCAGAAAACCTTCTAACTAATGACTTCCTTGACTTTGCCTGCACAGATACCAAACTGGGTAAGATTAAGAAAATGACGTTACACACTCAAGAAAATGTAAGCAACTGCCATCTAAATCAATTATAAGATATTAAGTCCTTAAGTTTTAGAGCAATTCCACCTCATCTAGGTAATCTTAATTTCCATAATTTGTCACATTTCATTTAGGATGGCACAATTTATTGGAAGAAAAAAAACAGAAATGATGATATCAATATTCACTATCCACTAGACATTTATAACGGTTTTCCCAATAAGATAATGAATGATGACATGTTAATAACTGTCAGGTCTTCATTTCATCGATTGGTAGAGGACATCAAAAACACTATTGTAGAAGTACATTATTTGAAACAAAGGACGTATTTATTTCTGAATAAAATTAACATCAGAAACCAGCTTTATTTCCAAAATTATACTATGAATTCCATAATAGCAAGCTTACAGTGAATTTCCCAACAAAAGTAGGACAAGAAATCATGAGATTAATTCAAAGTTGTGGAAACAAGACTCGTTTGTTTTTTAATTCCCTGCTCTACACTTCAGAATATAAAACCAACCTTTCGCGTATTTGATAAGCTACCAAAATGCTGCTTAAACATGTCACTGTCTTCTTCAGATGGCAGACTGCCCAAATTGCCTTCAGTAGTTGTTTTTGACACAATTCCAGATTCACTCAAATACAACTGCTCTGCTTTACTCTCAGAAACTTCTTGAGAACACCAAGAAACATCATTATTGTTGCATCCAACATGTTCGTCTGGAGAAACACCCATCTTTTCATTCTTGCTAAGGTTACTAAGCCCAAAGGAGTTCTGGTCCTCCTCACTAATCACAGCCCTATGTTGTCCTGCAATAAGCCATTATTCATAAGGTTAAAGCATACCTTTTTATATGTACATGTCATGGGTTTATTTCATAGAAATTATAGGGTTTTAGATATTGAGGAAAGAAATCGAGCGAAGAGACTTTGAATGATATTCTACTTATTATTTTGTTAAGATGAATTACAATGTGATGCTATGATCATAAAACTCATAGCACTAACATTTATTTATACTAATCATATCCTTAACACATCACTAATATCAGAAAAATATGAAAATAGAAGCACTCGTACTAATACAATCTCTAAGGTACCCCAACTAAACTTTCTGAGGAATTTGGTCGACAGAATTGGTCTTCTAAGCTATCATCAATAAAGATGAAAATTGAGAAAAAAAAATTATGTGGAACAAGCATTCAACTTACTTATATTCAAGGGAATCACTGGAATCTTTGTCTTACACAAATCAAGCATCTGAGGGGAAGAAAGCGCTTCCGTACAAACAGTGTAAACAGAGTGCCAATGGTTGTCTAATGGAATGTAGCTGAAATTGTGGTGACTTCATGAGCGAAGAACAGATATGCCACCACTAAAAGTCCATGATTGAGATTTGAGACTCAACACTTACCTATAAGTTCGTGCCAAACTTGAAGAATCTTGAGAGTTCACAGTATCAGGCAATGGAGAAGCATTATCAGATGGAATTTGAACATCGGTGGACATGGGAGAAAAAGCCTAATCATCATAAATGCAAGGGATATTAGACACTTATTCAAAATCCTAACACTGCTGTCTTGTTATTAAGGAGCTAAGAGATTTTTGTGTAGTAGCAACTGTAAATTAGATGCCATTACAATGACTTCTAATTTTTTAAACGTTGACACTCTAACAGGATAAGCTTCAATTAGAGTTGGATGCGCTCTCATTCATTGCCATCATGATAACCATGAATTTTCTCCCAAAAAAGTTATCCAAAGATGTGGCTTTGGGCTTAGATGTTATACCAGAATAGCAACAATAACCATCAGATACAGATAAAGATTATGTAGACACTTCAATTACCAAATATGGATTGACAGTGACTAGATTTTCTCTCCAACAAATGACTAGGAACCGGGACAACTAGCTTAGCCCAATTTCTTTGCAAGGAGTAAATAATTAACTTGTACTCTTCAATGATGGACATATATCTGTTCTAGAACATGCTGACTAATAGATTTAGTTCTATTCAAGTACGGATCTCCAAATTCCAAGGAGGTTTCCAATAAGATATAAACAAGCTTCTGAATCTTCAAAATACTACTGTGGTAGGGGCGATCAGGATTAAAATACAACAGTTTCTAAGAAATAAATAAATAATATATATATATATATATACTGAAGAGTGCACATACCTCTGACGAAGAGCAATTAAGATTCTTGCAGACACCATTTGAACTGGACACTTTTGCTTGTGCCCATTTGGGAAGTCTTGAAACACTAAATTTAAAAGATGAAGCCTCTCTATGACTGAACCCAGGATAAAGCCTTTCATCCCCACGTTGGCTGCTATTCATCATTGACCAAACACCATCAGGATTGACCTTGCAATGGTGGAATTCTTCTTTGGAAAATGATAGAGAACTAAGAGAGGGAGGCTGACCAGAGCTTCTTGGAGACAATGGATTGTTTTTTTCCATTATTCTCTCCAATATTCTAGAAGACAATGAAGCAGGCAATTTCCACACAAAAACACAACCGCTGCCGTCCACCTGAAAATGGATATGTTAATAAAAAATAATGTTGATTACAAAGGAGAGGACATCAACATCTGTATCTTTTCCAACATGATGAAAATAAACATATGCATAACTAATTTACTAAAAGTAAATAATCAAATGAATTATAAAGCATTCACGTTAAATTGCATATTGTTAACTCAAAAAAATGAAGAAGAAACCAACAGTAAGTGTGAAAGAAGCTCACCGAAACTATATGCTTGCAATCCGGTAAGAAGATGATACCAGTAACAATTTCAGCATGCCCTGCTGCCTTCGCAGCCATCTTCCCCGTGAACAAGTCATATATACATATGGACTTGTTAGAGAATGAGCAGACCACGTAAGTGCAACTTGGGTCCATTATAACCTGTTAACAAAATTATCTTCGGCTAAAGAAGGTTAATATCGGCAATCACTTTCTAATAATGAAGCTCACCTTTATAGGTTCTCCAAAATTTTTATCATGGTTGTAAGACCTAATTAGTTTCTGAGCAGCCATGTCAAACGTCTTTATCTTCTTATCCTATAAGTATGATAATAATATTAGTACTCTCAAGTGCGGAATCTGCAAATTGAGTGATAATCTCATCAAATGGACACATGAATAGACTAATTTTAAAAGAATTCACGTGGAAGGTCTTCCACAACAGGCGCAACCCTCCCTTGAATTTTGATGATTTTCAATGTTGACATCATCTATCTCACCTGCCCAACAGTGACAACAGTCTCACATGTCAGATCCACAGCCATGTCATACAGAGTTCCACTTTGTAAAGCCTTTTGGCGGTGTTGTTGCAAAATCTTATAACCATTATCCACTATCACCACATCTCGAAGAACCAGGAAACTATGAAAGAAGGATTATGTTTTTGTTAATCATAGAGGAAATCATTCAATGTCATACAAACAATCTTAGGCTCACTGGCTATTGTATACTACAAAGTAATTTAAAAACAGAAATATGATGACCACATAGAATAAGTAAATAATCATCAAATGCTAAAACTTAACAAAAAAATTATTTGTTCTAAGAAAATTCGTTGACATTTCCATCCAAAGCATAGGCTACCTAAAACTGCAGATTATATGGGTCTGTATTTGACATCTATTAAACTACTTCGTAGAGAACTATTAAATTAGCGAGGAATAAATTGTTTGTCTCAAATGGTCTTTCTTTAAAACAAATTAGAAATAGGGTAAAAGCAAGCAAGTGATTTTTTATATTTTTTTGAACAGGCAGCAATAGAAACTCTCTGAACATACGTTTGAGTGCAAAATTACTTTTCACTTTCTGTCTTTCTCAGATTCACTTTTAAAGGGGCTGGATTTGCTTTCAGATCAATCGAAGATTGCAATCCTATTATACTTTGTAATTTGCAGACAGAAATAACGATAAAAGTTCTATTATTTAAATTATAAAAATATGCCACATTATTAATGTAATATCAATGCAATTTTTTAAACATGGAGTGCATTGTTCCAATATATATCAAGTAGACTACAGAAACCAACTAAAAGTTGCCTTCACCCGAATTTACAAGTTCATAACCAACCAACCTATAGCTATTTCATTATTGATATGTCAATAGGTAGACAAATACAAAAATGAAGAACTGTAATTTGTTTTGGCTTCTAAGAACGTCTTTCTAGTACATGTTGACTCCACTCCAGTAATATTCGTTAATTGAAAGGCACTGCTAGACACTATCTCCTAATTGCAGTCATTATTCCCAATATTGGTGATGCTTAAATTAAATTTATTCAAATTTTTCTTCCTAAATATAATCAGAACATTAAGGTGAAAATTTTCAGATTTCTTTTATTCAACTGTTAAGCAAAACTTATATAATCCCTTTTTTGTTTCAAGTTTGTTTTGATTTTGTGATGCCAAATCTACTAGCATACCTATCAGCACTACAACTGAGGATCCTGCAACCATTGCTGCTAATTTTGATAGAAGTCACTGCAGCCGAATGATCATCAATGCTATCAATAAGATCAAAATTTCTGGCACATACAATCAAAAAGTCATTGAAATGTATAACCAACCAACTAGGTTATTCTTAACAATTGAAGAAACACACCTTTTCACATCATAGAGATGGATCATACAATCTCGTCCCCCTGAGGCAAGAAAGTAATTGTTTTTTGCAATTTCCTTAGATATATCTTGGGTGAACAAGGTGAAGCTTAGCGTAAGAATCTCCGCATCATGAGCACCCTGAAATATTGTGCAGGATATAAATTACCTTATAAATGTTGCAAAGCTTCAAATATAGTTGTCAGCACAATAATATCTAAAATAAACCCAGGAGCCTGAACTCACCTGCAAACATGTGTAATCCGATGTTTGAAGGTTGTATATATGAAGGTTTCCTTTACAATCACCAGCAGCAAGATAATATCCGTCTGAACTAACAGCAAGTGACCTAAACTCTCCATTTGTAAGGTCTGCCTTAACTGCATCACGTTCAAATGTCCCTGCAGTTACTGCAGCAATAGACAAGAAGAGCACAACTTGTGAGAAATACATAACTTAAAAGACAAGAGAATTGTGATTTTTTTCTAACAATCATGTTACCCAAACATGAAGAACTAAATAGTTCAGTCTTCAAATCTTCAGCATCATCTGAACAATCAGATTGCAAAGCAATATCCCATATCCTGATTGTACCATCAGTAGAGCAAGTTGCAAAAGAAATCCCCCCCAAACAACCTCTAGCAGTGCATGCAAGAGACGGATCATGCATGTTTTCACAACATAGATTCTTGATATCCCATATGGATGATGAATGTGAAACTAGCACATAAAACTTTGTGACCTGGAAAATAATGACAATTTGTTTCGCATTAACCGTTGCAGTTTTGTCAACACCTTGTGGCAAATAAAATATGGGGAATAAAACTTGCAGCAACATACATTAATTTACAAGCAAAAGACTTGAGTAGCATGAACATAATTAATCTATCATGAATATATAACCACTTTATCATAAACGAAAAATTATTATAAGAAGGATTGTTGAGTGTTGTACGTTCACATGATTTGTTTATAATCACATATTAGGGCAGGACAGAATCAGCATAAATAAATAGGAATAATTTAAACCCTAGACTTTGGTAATTGCATCCCTAATTTCTAGTAACAACTATTAAAATATTTAACATGTTAAATATGCCATTGAAAAATCATAATGACAAACATATTATATAAACATTTACCTGATGCACATCATGGATGTCATAGATGTAGAGACTATGATCTCCATAAACAACAACTATAAGAATAAATACATTAGTGCACAACACAAGATTATATTAAATAGAATTAGCAAAACAAATGGAAGATTTAACACTCACCAATCTTTTCTAAGGCCGAAAACTGACAGGCAACTGCATCAGGCAGGGCAAGTAACTGTTCAGAAGCCTGTTCTGGAACTATAGTGTGGCTAACCAAATTGCTTCCTTTAAGCAACTCTTTTGTCTTTGAATATAATATACTACCCACGTATTCTAGAGAGATGGGGGTGAATAATTGGACTGTCCCATTATTGCATGCACAAGCAATTAGCTTTGCTGATGTTGATAATGCAAAAGCTTTTCGAATCTGAAAATGAGAATTTAGAATAATGAAAATTTCAAAGAACTAACACTCTAACCCCATAATAATTCCTCAAACGAGTAGCAACTCATAAGTAACTACTAATACAGTTCATAATGGCATGGTCAACTAAGAAATACAAACAACATAAGAATGTTCCCGTCTTGTACTTGGAACATCATTACTACTACATGGGAAATATAGTTTTAAGTCTCTACGGATCTGTCAAAACTTAACATTTCATCCATCAAGATTTCCTCTTTGAAAAGATACCTCTGGCATGCCAAGACATATTACAAAAATGACAAGCCATGGACATACCTTCAAGGTCACAGACTTTTCAACCGACATCCTAGAATTAATAAGGTATAAAACGCCTGTAAACAGAAAGGAAACGAATCAGGTGCAAAATGCCAGTAAACAGAAAGAAATGAAATTGTACTACTATCCAACACATCATGGAAATCCAAGAAACACGAATGCCTTAAAATCTTAAAAAAAAATACGATCTTAGACTCTCTGAACTGAATCAAACCTGAATCAGTCAATGTATATATCGGAAAGCAATCACCAGCTTTTTTACAATTATCATAGCCATTACAACCCCACACAGAACTGATGGACGTCACAGAGCTTGCTTTATGAATACAAAGATTGGCAGGCTTTTCATGTATTGCTAATGATGTACTCTTAGTCATCCCTTCATTTAGTTGAGTCTTTCTAGAAGATCCTAGTATCCAGAATTTCAGGTGCTTCTTCCCAGAAGTTACAAAAAATTTTGCATCTGACGAGAAGCTAATACTTGAAATTGTAGAACAAGAAGTTGCTTGAAGCTTTGTTATCAGCTCACCACTCCGCCAGTTCCAAAGGTAAATATATCCTCCAACAGACACCAGATGTTTACCTTGGACAGAATACTATATAATGAGTAAGAAGCAGTTATTATATAAAATTAAAAGCACGCATATGGATTGTAAAGTATAACCAACCATTCGGTGAGAGACACATGCATGTAACTCCATATAGATGGCCTTTCAATTCAGAGACAACAGATAAAGTAAAAGAATCCCACACTAGTACTGATGACTGGTTTCCTGCCTGCAAAACATAGTAAGATTGCCGTATAAAGTGTAAACAATGAAGCCATTATGTGTTATTCAGTTATTCACAATATTTTCCCTATCCACACTAGTATTGAATGAGGAACGCTCCAATAATGCATTAATAAAGTTCATTTAATGAAGATATAACCATGAAAAGGATATTTTTGCTGTAATACATCAACTTCTGTAAAATTCTAATCATAATGATTATTAAGTTATTGTGTAAAAATTTCAACATTGACCTGCTAGCTTGCCTTACCTATAACCAATTCACACCTATTGAACCACTTAGATGCAAAACACACCAATACCTAGCCTCTTAAATATGCATCTGTTCAAATATAAAACATCATATCATCTATGATATTTCAATTATGTAAGATCTATAAAATATAAAATATTTATTCTCAAATGAAATCTGTAATTACAAAGAAATCATCCTTTATACTTTCTTTTGGATAGAAGTGAAATTGAAGGATAGAAGTAAAAGAGAAATACAATAAAAATGCTCATTGGGATGGATAGAAAAATAAGCAAAGTAGATAAAACAAGTAATGAATCAGTTAAACATATGACAACTCCACACACTAAAAAGCAAAAAAATGTATTTCGTCTTTTACAAGTTTCAATGTCATGAACCAGAAAAAATAACTGCCCTCGAGAAGATCATTTGCACTTAAATGGATTAAAATACCATATATATTAATCTCTGAAGAGAGAGGAATGTAATTTAAAAAATAGAAGGGAGGGCAGGGTAATTTAATAATCTACACAGGGAAGGCAGTGTAATATTTCAAAATCATAATTTGATATACTCCAACTACGAACAGATTCCTCTAACAGTTTTTTTCTATAAACCCCACTGAAATGAAAATTTTAAGCTGCCCCAAACATGCTTAAAAAGTAATGGTGGCTAAAAAACTGATATACACGTTAAATTTAATTAGATAACAGCCCCACCAGCACATAAAGAGTGTTATCTAAGTTGTCTGCCAGATTCCCCCTTAAAGCCAATTGGCATTAGGCAAGTTGTCCAATAGATATATAAGTTGCACTCCAAGAGTTGAGGTAGGTGATGTGGAACTGCCCAACTTTGTTTGTCAGATTTCATCTTATAGACAATTATTACCAAGATAAACTTTTATACCATGTCAGATTTCATCTTAAAACTAATTGGCATTAAGGGAAGTTGTCCAAAAGATATATAAGTCGCACTCCAAGAGTTAAGTCAAACGATTTGGAACTTCCCAACATTGTCCTCTGTACCAACATTGGTTGGCACAAGCAGTAGCGGCTTGCAGCCTTTAACCACGTGGTTTAAAGTCAAATCCTGAAAATGTTACTTTGTGTATGAAATAAACCATATTGTAAGAAGAATACCAACATAATGTGCGTTCAAGGTCCATGACGGTGTTAATCATTGTTTCCAGTGACGAATAATTTATACTAATACCATGGTTACAAAAAAAAAACTGTGTCCTCTCTATAAATTAGAGATTGTTAGATAACCATATAATCATTTCTTACTCATTTTTATAAACATTTCATATCTCACAATTTAGAAATCAAAAGCCATCCCACTTCTCTGTCAAACTCCTCTATCCAATTTCAAACAAACTCTCAGACATGGATTGGAATATTATCAAATATTATTAAGAAAATAACAATCAATGTCCTCAAGAATTGTAAATGAATAAAAAAATATAAGTCAATCCACCCTTAAAGAGCGCCATCCTCATGCTAATTCAACAAGACGAAGCTATTTTATTTATAGGGTCCAGAACTTCTTTCAAATTGGTTGCTGTGTGAAAGTGCAGAGCAATAATATTAAAACAGAGTTATGAGATTAACTCTTACCTCTCCAGCGGCAATAAAGTGCCCATCTCGTGACAATGCTACACAGCTCAAAGGCTTTGGCATTCTATTAGACACCATGAGGTGTGACTGAATGCCCAAATTCATGTCATATATCACCACCACGGAACCTGCCAAATAAGCACATTTGGAGCTGAAGGCATCTGAAGCTAAGCCATTGCTATCCTTTGTTGTCAACCCAATTACCTCCTCCAAAACCAGCTGAAAGGGGGTAAAAATTGCAAACATTAGGAACACTGAGAGACGCCATTGTGCATTGTATGAAAAGAAAAAAGAAATCACGATCCAATACGCAAATTATGCACCAAAATTTAACTAAACTTGCAGTTTCTAGCTCAAATTGTTAAGGAAACAAACAGTGTTAAGTTAAGGTTTATGATCCTCAAAGCCAAGATGCATAGCACTCAAAAAAATTCAAACATAAAGAGCACCCCCAAGAGCAATTATGCGTTCATTTGAGGCCAAAATACTACTTAATAACACGCACTACACAAATCATGAATCACATTTTGTTAGTTTAAGTGGCCAAGAATTATATTCTCTTTGATCAAGGTCTCACTTTTCAAACTTTCATATGAAACAAAAAAACCAAACCATTGAAGCGAAAAAGCTTTTCCTTCCACGGCTTCTGGTTCAATTTTGTCCACAAACAAACAATTGTTAGGGTTTATAGTTCAAAATTCAAAAGGTGCACTTTTATGTAAAACCCAGAAGAGCCATTACTAATGAATTGAGCTTCAAAGTCACTACTCATTATTTCTAATCACGCAATTTAACAGTGAAATTTGACTTAACTAACAGCTTCTAGCGCGACTTTGAAAACCTATAGGTTTAATAGTTGGAAAATACAAAAAAAAAAAAAAAAAATGAACTTTTTTTTGAAGATGAATAAATAAGATGAAACCTTTGAGACTGGGTCGGGCTTGTTGAGTCTGCGAGTGGCCTTCATCGTCGTAAGAAAACGTAGGAATTCTCAGAGAATCTTCAGCTTCGCGAATCTTCGTTGCATGCTATCACTCAATTTTCAGTGGTAAGTGCAGACCGAGAAGAGAGAAAAGAGAAGCGGGAAATTTGAAGAAATGAAAAAATGCAAATTATTTTTTTTTCTTTTACGAATGAAAAAACGCAAATTCAAATTTAATAAGTTATAGAAAAACACTTCTTTCAATTAAATTATTCAAAAAAGTTAAAGTTTTACCAAATATATATATATATATATATATATATATATATATATATATATATATATATATATATATCTATTTCAGACTAAGTTTATTCAACCAAATCTTAACTGTAAAAAGGTATTTATTTTGACTTAAAAGGACTTTATTTCTTTCTACTTCTACATTCGGAACTGACAGTAACTGCAAAATCAAATATTAGTATTCATTTTCAATTCAAATGGTGACTAGATTTTTAATTTGTTAAAAATAAAAAATAATAAGTAAAGTTGTTTAAATAAATATTGAGATTTCTGTGATTATAAGAAGTGTACGTTAATTTTATTTTATAACTATGATACAAATTATCTAGAGTTGAAAATGTTAGTCTTAATAAGATTGATTATATATTAAAAATTATATTATTAAAAATGTAATCATCAATTAGTTTATTAAAGGACATAGATTTTTTTTTCTTATTAGTATTAATTTATAAAAACATTTCCTAAAACAGATCCTTTGAGAGTTTCTTATGTGGATAAATATTCTTCTTCTTAAGAAATCTTTGTTATTGGAGATAACTTATGTGGCATTGTGAGTTTTTTAAAAGACAAAGAGAAGATGAACAAGGAATGAATGGGATTTTTTTCTTTTTACAATTTTCATTAATTTTTATTGAAATAGATATTTTTTTAATTTTTTTATAAAAATGATTGTTAATGACTTTGATATGAGGAAATTGTGTATCTAAGTAGGATTTCCGTGATAACATTTTTTTTTAACTTAAATCATGTCACATAAAATGGTTAATATTATTATTATTTATTTTTATATTAAAGTGGTGCATAATGGCACTACTTAAATTTTAAAAAAATTATATTTTTTAGTTGAGTGGAAATAATACGTGAAAATACATAAGCACCTATAAACACACTTAACACACACTCAGTCACACATAAACTTACAAACTTATAAAACCTACACACACTCACACCTACAAACTCACATCCACCCACCTACTCATATCCTTATAGTGTTTTTAATTTATATTGGGTCGTCCAGCCTATCCTACCAAATTGGTAAATCGGGATGGGCTAACCCACCATCTCGTTTTTAAAAAATATTAAAATAAAAATAAAAAATAATTTAAAAAATTCACTTTTTTATTATATTATTTGTAATACAAATATGTAATAATACTATAACATAAATTATAACACTTACAAGTTTAGATATCAATTATAATGGAGTAATTTAATATGTAAAGGTAATAATTATTTTACTTTATCCATATTAATTAATAAACTAAAAATTTAGAAAATAATTATATGAATAAATATAATTTAAATATATGTATATAAAATAACAATTTTAAAAACATAAAAGTTAAAAAAACAAAAATTAATAAAAAAGGTTCACGGGCCAGTTCGCCAATCTGTCAGTCTGCTAACGGCTGTAGGAACCAAATTGGGTCAAGCTATCCCATTTAGTCACCCCTAGGTATCAGACAAAGCAACTAGTGGAGTGGCTCAAATGATATCTCTACTTAAGTACATCTACCCTCATTGAGCAATATCAAATGAAAAATTCGTTGAAATGACTTAGATAATACCTCCACTTAAGTGCATCTACCTTCATTGAGCAAGGTTATTAAATAAAGCACTCATTAGAATGTTACTTAATAGCTGAGATGAAACCTCCTCTACCAACTCATGAGCATTTCTATAAACAAAAGGGACTTCTTTAAACTCTGTTGCGATTTCATAAGAATGCCCCTCTCAAACACAATTGACAAAACATCTTACTTTTAAGACTTTAAATAAAATGAAGCTTCATTCAAACAGGTAAGGAGACTTTTGCGTAACAGATGAAAAATAAAGACTCTAGACTCGATGTGAACAAGGGGAACATCAGTCATCTACCATTGATAACCTTCAATTCTACCCCTACCGAAAATATTTCAACTTAGAAGCAACACATGATCTTCAAAAAAAAATTAGATACAATTGAAGATGCATATACATCAAAAGTTCTTCAAATTCTGTATGACTAGAGAACTTTAGATGCACATACAACTTAGGAATATTAGACGCACATGCAACAAAAGTTCTCTTAACATTCTATTTATGACCGGAGAACTTTAGAAGCACATGCAACTAAAAAGTACCACACGCATATGCAACAAAAGTTCTTCATTATATTTATAATTAAAGAACATCAATATATGTAACATATGAACTTCAAACTCTATTGAAGAGTTTTGAACTTACCTGTAATCTAAGAACTTCGTACTTAACATAGAATAAACAATTATGCTACTAAGATCTTTACGGAAGAAAAACTTGTATTCTAACTTCATTAATTAGGACTATCTAAGATAATTTTTCTTACATTAAACTTTATGCTCCTAGTTTAGGTGAGAAAAGTGTTAAACACCTAAGCTCTTGTGGTGAACTTGTTTAGTTAAGATGATGTTCTAAGTTTTCTACTACTACAACACATTTTGAAAAGAATAAAGTTCAAAGGGATAAAAATAAAGAAAAAATAAAACAAAAACTTTAAAAAGAGAATGTGAACATGCAATGAAAGAATGAAATAATGAAAATAGAATTTTACAAAAACAAAATAAAATAAATAATAAAATTGATAATGATAATGAAGTATATAATGACCTCAAAGTTAAGAATATGAAAATTATTCAACCTAATTTATTTGTATTTTAAATAAGCCTTTGACGTAACTAATAATTGTAATAACATTTATTCTAGTCCAAATTCTAGCCAAGTATTTTGGACCAAATATTGATGTTGCCTCTCATATATTCTCATAAAATTCTATAAAAAGAAATGTTATCCTTTAATAGTTGGATCACTTAAAAGTTTCTTTTGAAGTTGAAGATTTGTTGAAAAAGATAAATATATATACTATCTCTCAAAAAAATATTCGATACTTATTTAAAAGGAATAAAATATTTAATTAAAATAAAGATAGGTTACTTTATAATACTTTCATTCTAATATGTTCTCTTGAGATTAAATTCACATATTATTAAAACAAAATTTATTTATTTATTTATTAAAATATACATAAATTTTACATAAAAATTATTTGAGTCAATAGTTTTCAAAAATTATATATAAAGACATTAACATACTAGGAGAAAATATAAATCTCTCTAATTTTATCGAGTATTCCTATTACATGTAATATCATGTATTCATGTACTAAGTATATCAAAATAGTTTACATCAAACTTATACAGGGGTGTAAATTAATATATAATGGTCACTAATTTTAGTAAAATTCAAACAACATACAAGAATAGATATATAAGCATCCAATCAAAACAAATTCATTTTTCAAAGAAAATCCTAAATTCTCACTTTAAACATCAAACACAACAATTTTCACTTAAATAATTTCTATCCAAGAATTCGTGAAAAAAAAAATAACACCTAACCATTAAAAACACTATTGGTAAAAACTAACTTCAATTTTCTATGTTAGGATGATTCTTTACATTTACTATTGAAAACATTGATACAAAAATCTCCTTCATCTTTTTACCACTTAATATTAAATTTGCAATTGTATTACTATTAAAGTTGAGATATCTCAATTCCTTAATGAGTTTCTTACTTAATACTAAATAATATCATCTCATGTATCCCTCAATACACATTTATAAAGGATCACAATATTACACTAGGTATATCCACATACATCCATAATATTATATAAATATTCACATAGAGCATAAATCATTATGTACATCTATATCACATGCACACAATCATACTTTTAACTATGTATGCAATACCGTGAAGTATCTAAATACCACATATAATACCATATATATCATATTATCATATCATATCAACATTTGACCATCAATTATGCAACTAATATTGCATTTCAGAGGTGTCTCTCACTTAATGAGTTACGATTTCACTTGAACGACAAAGGAAAAATCCCTTCAAAGAAAGAGATTTGTCTTCATCTAAGTTTCTCTTAAGCAATAAATATACAGCTTGAACAAAATCACTTAGAGGAGAGACGTTTTTCTCGCTGTTATTTTTCTTTAGCATGTATCTTTCACTTGAGTGAAAATACTAAAACAAGGAACAATTATGTAGCATTTCAAATAGGTACCAAACATTCATATACCATCTTTATTTCCTCTAAATACTTTACAATACTCTAAATAAATCATATTATAGTACGACCTATAAATAAATTCATTTAAACTCAAAATGATACCTAAATCCCCCAATTTGAACTTAACATTAGTAGATTTTGTTAAGAATCTCAAAGGATTCAATATTTGATGAAGTAAAGCAATTGGACAAAGGCAAAGCAAAGCATGGAAGTTGAAGATAAAGACTTAGGCTTTGTCTTAGTGGGTGTGAGTGAGTGTGATTGAATATATAAGTAAACCTAAGCACAACTGAGAAGAAAATCACTGGCATAGTTAAAACATGCTAAACAAAGTAATAAAACTGAGCAAAAAGGTTTTTGAGATAAATCATTTGAAAATTCAGTTATAGAAAATAAACCGATTCCATTTTGGCAAAATCGATTTATTCGCACTTCTCACATAACTGCGTTAACTTTTTTTTTTTTTGACAAACAGTTTGGGTATTTTATGTTTTAAATATGTGGGATTTTTAGAGCAAATTAAGAAGAATATAGAGAAGAGAAATACGAAAAAAGTGACAAGAATTCTATGAGAAACAAAGTTGTTTGGTTTTTCAAAGTTTAAAGAAGTGTTCTTGAAGAATAAAAAAGTCTTGAATATGTACTGTGCCATTGGTGTTCTTCGAGGCCTTGCACTGGATCTCCTTCACTAAAAATCAGGGAGTTTCTACAACTCAATTCTTTAACCTGTGTGATTCAAGTGTTGCATTTTTGTTTTGTATAATTGTAATAATTGATTCAATTGGGTATTAGTGATGTTATAGGGTTTAACATTGTTGTATTCTGAATATTTGGGGTTGCAGGGTATTAGAGTTGTTATTCATAGGTGATTTGTGATCTTGCAGGGTGCAAGAAGTGTTCTTGATAGTAATTGTGTACAATTGAGTGTTGTTAGTGGAATTTTTCTTGTTAGGGTTGCAAGAAAGACTGGATATAGTCATTGAGAAAGGTTGAACCAGTATAATTACTTTGTGTGTTCTCCTCTCACTATTCTCTCTGTACTTAATTCTGCACTGTGCAATTTAATTGGATTCTACATTGCGGTTTTGAATCTGTAAGGATATGTTTTTCTGCATTTTAACCATTGTGTGCTTATTGGGTCATCAGCGTGCTTTCTATGAAGACTCTCAAATCTGAAAAACTGTTTTGATTGAGGTGTTTATTTCAATTCTGGTTTTTCTAGAGAATTTCTCATCTTTCATCAACTGCACAGATTTTGTTTGGTTTTTCGAAGGCTTATTTTATTGTGCTTACATAGCATATAAGTTTTGAATCTTTGGATATTATTTTTTCCGTACTCATATTTGCTTCATTATGCATTATCACTTCATTAATACAATTATCTTTGCATATTTAAATATGGTTTGGCCTTTTTACAAGACTGATCTGCAATATATTCATTTGGTTCATTGCGTAATCTTTAATTGTCTCGCTTCTTGACTAGATTTTGATTGAATATATTAGATTCATCTTGGCTTTGATCTTGTGACTGAATTTAGTGTTTTTGTATATTGATTTTTGGTTTATCTCGATTCATTTACATTGCTCAAATCGACATCTTGTAAATAATTCATTCAATTGTTTAAACTTTATTATTGCTCATTGAATTGTTATTTGCGTTGTCTTAATTCATTCATTGAATCCTAAATTGCATTTTCTGGTTCATTAGATTGCATCATAACTTAATTCTAACTGTGTATTAGTTTTACATTGCCTATTCCAAATCAGTGTGGCTGAAAATTTTAGTCTTTTCAATTATGTCAGAAAATAAATCGGTTTATTCGTATTTGAATTGATTAATTTTTTGTGTTGCATATCATTGATCTTGGAGATTCTTGAAAGCTTTCATTAGGTTTAAAATGTTTTCCTTGCTTTATAAACTCAAAATTTTATAAAGTTCAATCACCTCCCTCTTGAACTCAACCTACAAATATTTTCATATTTAAATATCATCATCATTTTTAAATAATCACAACATATAAAAATTCACTTTAGTTTATAACAATGTAATCCATCCATAGAAATCAAATACACATGATTATATATAACTAACTCAAATAGACTACTTCAAACCTATAAAGCAAATCTAACATAGATAAACTAAATCCTTCATCACTTCATGAATTTTCCATTCAATTTAAGTTTTACTCCAACCACATCAATTTGATTAACACATACATGTATGTATATCAACTTAATTTACTAGATACAAAATCTAGACAAAGTTAGAAAAGTTCTAACTTGCTCTCAGTACTCAAAATTACAATCTAATTAAGAAAAATTGTCTAAAAACTCTGTTGTTTTCTAAATCATGTCCTTAGGTTAAAGAAAAGATAAGAAATGGTCTCAAAATTTTAGAAAGACGATGAGAATTGTAAAATAATTACTAAATAGTTAAAGTTTTAATTTATATATTAAACATAATTCAGTAAACATAAAAATTGGGTCTTACAAGCAAATATCTTAGTATCTTCTTTTATTAGTAGCTTCTAGAAAATCTTACGCATGTAGTATCATTTGTTTTTTGTCAAAACACGATTTCATAATTTTAAAATAAATACATATAGATAGGATAAGCTAATATGGATGAATAAAGCATATAAAACTATACAAATAAAATTTAAAAACTTATATCAAACACATTTATTTCCTATCAATGGCGTAAAAAAACACACATTTTAAATATTAGACGACTTGTGAAATATTTTGTGAAGTTTAGACATGTGAGACCAATATATGTTATATCCTCAAGCTGTCCATATCAAAATTCACATATTCTTTGGCCTTTGATAACTAACAAAACATTGTGGTAAAATCTGAATTGACTTTTCACTATCTAATACCTTTATGTACAAGATTAGAGTTGTCCATAAAATGTTGAATATTCTATAAACATATTATTAGCTTAATATGTACACAATACCCAAGTCATAATAGAATACCTCATTGGTAATAGTCATATCAAATCACTTCAATTTATCTACATAAGCATACAACAATTTAAACAACTAAAACATATTATATATACAATTAAATAAAATTTTAAAACTATACATTTTTCAAGGTAAACAATTTTTTTTAGGAAATTCACTCAATCAAATTAAAATTCATTAATCAAATTGGTTCAATGTACATCATTTTTTTTTTCTCAAATCTAATTTTTTTCCTCAAATCTAATTTGCTGTATGAAAAAATTAATCGATTGAAAGTGAACTTTAGATCTTCAACTATTACAAAAGATTATTAGATTATAAAATAAATAAAATTTGAAGAAATAAGAATATAAAATATTTAAAAGGAGAGGAAAGAAAAAGAATGAGGTGAGGAAGGTTTACATCTTTAATTTACATAAAATTTATATAAATATTTTTAGAAATATTTGTTTACCAACTAAAAAGGTTTCAGTTATTTCTGAATTTTATATTTATTTTGATTCAAAACTATTGTATTTATAATCTTTTAAAAATATTCAAGGGGGTGGACGTTCTCCATTTTTATAAAATACTATCTTTTTATTCTTAACTTTTCTCTAAATTTCTATTTATGTCCAATAAAAATATCATGTTTACTGAAAGAGTAAAATCATTTCAAAAACTAACATATGTATTATTATCATTATTATTCTATCAAAATATAAAATTACAATCACTATAAAACGAAAATAATAGTTATCAGAGAATTGATAATTTTAGAGAATGAAGTTTGTCATGAATTAAATAAACATTGTATGTAGCAAATGTTTCCGAAAATTGAAAACAAAGCAAAATGACGTTGCTTGCATTAACGATTACTTATTCAAGAACATTAAAAAAGAAAAGTGTGATTCATAACTTCTTCCCTTCCGAAGAGGCAAAAGACATTATCGTCAACCATTGAAGCCTCATTGGAGGCATTATTCTTCTCCTTTTTTTTTTTTTTATGTAGCTTCTGAAACGAAGTTTCAATAATATTATAAATAATTGTAAATAATATATAAAATAATACGTAACGTAAAACATAAGAAAAATTATAAATAATTTTAATATGAACGGAGAGTAAGTACTTTTCATAATCGAAAAGAGACAAGCACGCAACATATTATATTTTGGTCTATCTCTACGTGCAATATATAATGAAATTTATCCTTTTAATACTAATAACTTACTAAACTTAAACATAACTATTAAATTCGAAATTTAATCTTAATTTCAGTTTCATATTTTAATAATTATTACCATTTATATTCAAATTCTTCAATTAATTTTTACTAACAATAAAATATAGTTTTTCAAAATTCAATCATGTATTAAAATTAATTCATTTAAAAAATAAAATATTCAATAAAACTAGTTAATTAATTATATTTAAGAACTCCGTTATTTAATATTAATTTGACTGTATATGTTTAATTAAATATATAAATCAGATTAAATAATATATTAAATTTTATATTTATTAAACAGGTAAAGTTTCATATTATATATATTTTGAAACTATGATTAACCAAATAGCAAGTATTAGCTTTATATATATATATATATATATATACACGTGTGAGAGTGAGTGGATGTGGTTTAAAAAAATATTATTTTTATTAAAATAATTAGCTTTAAAATCCTAGTTTTAAATAAGATTCAGTCATATATTTATTAAATTTAACACATGATTTAATTCTCCATGAACTGATGGAGACAATTTTATTCGAATAAAGTATATGATGAATACAACTTTTACTTTAAATATTTAATAAATTGTTTCTTTGAGTTAGAGTGTTGTTTGTCTAAATTAATCTTTTCTAAGTAACATCTGACTTTTTGGAACTGTTGAAAAGTGTGACAAGAGTTTTAACTAATCTTAGACTTGTGTACTTTCAATGAGGTAATTTTTTTCATTCATATTCATTGCATCTATAATCATCATGATTCTATTCCATCTTCTTATATTCTTTATGTGTTTTTACTAAGCTTCCATTTGTTATCTTTCTACTACCTCAAACTAACTAAGAACCTATAAAACTTATAGAGAAAATTAAGTTATAAGTGATGAATAAAAAAGTACTTCTATTTATTTATTGATTAGTGGATCTCTTTATAATTTATAAATAAAAACTGTACGTGTGGATCGATAGATTAAAATGTTTCTGTACTTTATTTATTGTACATGTACCAGCTTTTAAATGTCTTGTACTAGTTTGGAAAAACTCTTTTCAAACTTTTTTTTTTCTATTGGACGTAACCATTGTATCCAAAATTTACTAAATATTTTTAAATTCTATTTAACCCCTTCTAAATTTTACTTTTTGTTTTTAAATATGATATATATTAATTAATTTTATTAAATGTAATTTATACCGATATACAAATTTATATACTCATATACAATAAATAAATTGAAAAATAAAAATATAATTTAAAGTTTGATTTTGTGGCATAATTTTTACTCTTTATGGAAATAACATAGATGTTTTTATTCATTTTTATCTATCTTCTAGTCACTTATTTTTTTAAGAGGGGATAAATTGATACTAGAGTTACACCGAATTTTGGATAATAGTTATATTACGATGTTATTCATATTTAAAGAGAGAGATTTTTTCTTAAAAAAAATAAAAGTAAATTATATTACTAATAGGTGTATCCACACATCTATTTCTATAAAAGTAAATAAATCTCTATTATTGTGGGAATAATTATTTTTTATGCATGCTTGTGAGACTTTAGTCAAATAGTTTTTGAAATAGCTAAAAGTATGATTTAGTTATTATTCTTAATTACGTCTTGTTGTTAATTTTTTAGGATAAGTTATCATTAAAATGTAATTTTAAAGATGAATACGATATTAAACGAGAAAAATACTTTTGCATTAAACTATAATATTCATAAAACACTTTACATTTTTAAGTATTTAATTTTAAAAACTAAATTAAATAATTTCATGCATTTCAAAATTAAATTAGTTATTTTTCATTTTTTATAACGTTAAATATTTTTCTTTATTTTACGTAGTTAACCAAAGTTCTAACCACTTTGATTAAAGAATTGCTATTTTTATGAGAAATTACATGAAAGAATCCACTGAAATCGTAAAAAACAAATTCCTTAATTTTAATTTTAATTAATATTTTAAGGAAACTTCTTGACAGACATTTATTTGTTAGAACCATGAACTTATTATGTTGAATGACTTAAATATAAGAACACTTTTTCCTTAAAATGATTACAATGTTGATTTAAAAAATAAATTAATTAATACTATAAATTTTAATAAAATATTATTTTTTTCTTAATTTGTGTCCGAGTGATAATAATATATAAAATTATATAAAAATATAATATTTATTAAATTATTAATTATATTATTGATTTTACTTTTATAATAATGGAATATGATATCAAATAATTGATTAATGGATTATCCAGAATAATGAATTTTTTTATTAAATAATGGATTATCTTGTAAAATAATCTATTATTTCATATTAGATTTATTATGCTTTTAAAAGACCTATGTAATAATAGATTAACAATAAAAAGTTATATTGTAGTATTAGTATGAGTTTTGAAATCTTATAAATTTAAATTTTTTTAAGTAGTTGAATACAAATTTTATATATGTATTGTTTTTACACAATTTAAGAGATATTTATGTGTTAAATCAAGTTTAAAGAGTGTTTTAAGAAAAAGTTTTAATAAAAATTTAAAGTACCTTTGTTTTTTAAAAGATATTTGAAGAAATTTAGAATCTTGATCAAGTTTCTAATATTAATTTACTTTATTTATATTTTCAATTTTCAATTATATAAGGTGATATCTTTTAATTTTTTATATTCTGTTTGTATTCTAAATATGTGTGGTGTGTAACACCCTACAAAAAAATAAAACTTCTACTAAGGCGATTAAAGTATTAACATAATGCATATTTTATAGTATTCCATAGTTAACATGCATCAAAATTACATAATAAAGCTAAACTGAAATTTCAAAACATATTTACAATATCATATACAAGTTTTTCAAAATAATGTACTATTCCTAACAGCATCCTTCAACTTAGATGATCTCCCAAAGATCCATCTGCAACACTATCTGCTCCCGTGTCAAGATACGATCATCACAGATAGAAAATCAAACACAATACAACCAAAGAAAAGGGGTAAGCTAACCAAATTTTAACAAATCAAAAACATTCAATTTCATGTATTATCACAATATATGAATCTAATACACTACAAACATGACTCTACTTCCGGAAGACTCGTGCATTGAATAGACCCCGAGATATGCACCTGTCATACATCTCCAAACTGTGAATCCATACGGCCCCCACACAAATGAATCATCAATCATGTATGACAGGGTTAGTCCCCCTGAGACTTTTCTGACCAGCTATATTTCAAGCTGCAGTCACCCATTTCAGACCTCCTTCGACTCTCACCACCTAGTAATGATCATCTATTTGATTCCTATTACTAGTAGAGTCAGGATATCAATCGTTATTGATCAGATCCTTAGACAATGCACTTCCTAATTAACCAAGACACGAGTGTTTTCTTTCCTGAAAATACTATGCCTAGGCTTTGACAAACTTTATCAACACTCTTAACAATATAACATCACCATATAGATCTCTACTCATGCATTCATTCACTGTTAAATCTCAATCTTCACTTCAATCTCAACATTTAAAGAAGTCACTAAACTACTAGTATAATTAAACTTGAATTATCAATTAATCTAGTTTATTCAATACATACATTGCATTCCAAAAGAGCTAAACATTCAAAAACAAAAAGCTAAAAAAAAAACAATTTTTTTTTAGCTTGGGCGAGACCAATTTCGCCCGGGCGAAAATACCCCTCGCCTGGGCGAAAAATTTATCGCTTGGGCGAAAGTATTCCAGAGAGCAAGATCTATTTTCGCCTTAGCGAAAATACTCTCGCCTGGGCGAGAATACCTCATCACTTGGGCGAAAGATTTCTCGCCTAGGCGAAAGCACTCCAGAGAGCATACTTGCTCCAGGGGCTTCCTCGCCTGGGCGACTGTACCCTCGCTTGAGCGAACTACTTTCTCGCCTGGGCGAGTAATTTCCCGCCTGGGCGAAAACAGTCTAGAGAGCATACTTGCTACTCGAAACCATTCTCGCCTAGGCGAGATGATGTCGCCTGGGCGAATTATGCAGAAAAATCAGCAAAATTCACTATATCAGAGTTACCATGCATGCCTCAGATGAATAAATTGGGTGAAAATCAAGCCACAAACATGATGAATGATCTACCCTAACACAAATTATCTATTCAACAGATCAACATATCATCAATTTTCACACAACTATCTCATACATGCAACATTCAATTCAACATTTCAGACCTGCATAAACTTTACCAGATACAAATTGTACAATTACTACAATCATTAACTTCTCTATTCAAGACTTAAATTTGTAAATCAAACAAACACTAAGGTTAGCTTCCCTTACCTGAATGTGCACTAGAAGTTCTCTCTAATATCCCCAAAGCCTAAGATCGTTAAGAACTCAAATCTGCATCAAAATGTCCTCTGATCAACGATCATACGAAAACACTAGGGAACTGAGCTCACAGGGACACTATCTGATAACTCAGATGCCACATGTAAGCTTATAAGGCAGAAGAAATCAAAACCCTAAGGGACACTATCTGATAACTCAGATGCCACATGTAAGCTTATAAGGCAGAAGAAATCAAAACCCTAAAAATAACTCTAAGGGAAGAGGGCAGAGAACTAACTTACTCTAACGGAGATTCTGATCGGGTAGACTTGCTCTATTCTCCGTCACGAGTCCAACAGTGGGCTCCGCTTGAGAAACTGATGAAGTATGGAAGCGGAGACTTAGAGAGAAGTCAGAGGAAAAGAGGGTTAGGGGTTTTAGAGAGATGATAGCTTGAGTGGAAATGAGACTTGACTACTTACTTTTTCTATAAATACGCGTTTTTAGTTTAATAATATAATAATCAAGTGCTCATTCCACTTCTACCATTTTTACTCAAATGACAGATTTTCTAGGTTGTTACATGGTGAACCTACTTTTTGTAAAAGTATTTCAAAAATTTAATTATTTTTTCATTTTAATGTCATCCAAGAGTTTAATATATTAATTAATTGTATTCAATAGTTGATTTGATTCTATTTCTTATCTTTTATATATTTTACTTTTGTTAAGTGTTTATAATAAACATATAAGGATGATTTGTTTCGAAAGTCTGAATATAGGATATTTGTGGTTTGAAACATGTAAATCTTATGCAATATTTCTTTTTATTTATCTCTTTCATATTTTTATTATTGTAAAAGTTTTCAATTTTATATGATCAATATTTATTAATCTTAATTTATAATTAATTACATTTATTTTCTAGTAAGATATATTTTTTAAAAAATATTTAATAAAGGGTAAATTATTTCAAAAGTTTTGAAAATCAATTCATCTCTTTTGGTTTAGTTTAATCTCACATTCTTTTTCAACATATAACTCTCGAATTTGCATATATATATATATATATATATATATATTACCACATATATTAGGATAAGTTATGTGAAAGTAAAGGATTCTATGATAATAAAACAACTTCATTAAAATTTATCACAAGAAAAATGTATAATAATCACTACATTTTGTTTCATTCCACCAACTGTATATAAAAAAAATATATACATCTTTAGATTATAAATGAATATATATAACAAAGGATATGAATATCTATTAATCCTTTTTCAAAACTTGTATTAAATATGTTCTACTAAATATTAACATGTGATCAAATGTAAAGCTTAAATAAAGAATGAATGCGAGAGTCAAGATCAAGGTGAACTCATTACAACCAAAACCTCACATATATAATTGTCAAGGTAAGAACTTTACTTCAACTTCTCATCGATTAATATATTAATCTAAGTAACTTAAAATATTAGTGAAGTAAGATGATCATGAACTATTTGGTTTTATAAAATATCATTTAAATCATATTTATCCACAATATCAGTCAATTCTCATAAATTATCTAATTTTAAAAGCATAAAAGAGAAACATGCAAAATATATCCACAATTCTATTACAATAAATGAAAACTATAAATTTCAAAGATATTTAAATAAAATAAACTAAATATTCAAGAGAGTATTCAAATAATATATTATGCCCTTTTACTTAATTATATTGCAAAAAAAAAAAAAAAACTGACAAAACATTGATAATTTCATAAAAATAACAACTCATACCAAGTTCTACTAATTCAATTATGCTCAAATATAACTCATAAGAAATATGCTCAAATATAACTCATAAGAAAACTAAGAGAATATGTTACAATTCTTACAAAGACTTCAAGTTTTAAAAGTAACATTTACTTATCTTAAAAGTTCATAAGTTGCAAAGGGATGTCATCTTCAACCCAAAATCTTAAGACATTAAGTTTGTGGATCTTGTTTTTTATATATTGCTCAACTTTTTCATTCTTATCCAATGTGAGACTTAGACTCACATTTAAATACCTAACAAATTATACAATTTCATTTAATGAATGACGAATTGTTTAGATGAAATTTGTTTTTGAACAATATTTCCAACCGAAATAAGCAAATTTATATAGATTTTTCTATTTTACAGAATTTTAAGAAACTAATTCCAAATTTTGAGTATACAAAACGAAATGTTGAATTCAAAATAAATCCATGTGTAGAATGAATTCAAAATTTTTGTTATCCTATTCTGTAAATTTCTAACTTTCACAACCAAATTTAAATGATCAAATTTTAAATATTTTATGCACCAACTAAATAAGTAAATGTTTTACATATATTTCACCATATAAAACTTATGTCGATTAATGAATGGAAAGCATTTCTCCAATATTTATAAGTGCAAAATATTATTTACAACTACTTAGAGTATTAATTTTATATACTCTTTTGATTAAAATTTATCATAACAATTCAAATACAATCTAACATAAACACCATTATATAGATTGCTCAATGAACTAAGTTATGATTAATGATTCTAAAATTTCTCATATTAACTTAATATCTCGTGTATGCATTAATCGTTTCCTAACCAACTTCATAATGCTAAAATACTTATAAAAGTGACTCTATTTATCATACTAAATTAAAAATATTTTTGTAACACTAAATCAGTATAGATTATTTTTGTTCGTTACAACAAATATGCAAACTCATATTTCATATATGCAAATCACTCACATACAAATAAATAAGGAAAAGTGGAGAAAAAAAGTTTAATTTAAACAAAAATCATCAATTTCTATTATTTTGTAAGATAAAATTTTAAATAATTAACTTTTTTATTTGGAAAACTTTTAATTTAAATAAAAAAATAAAATTTATCTTATATTAACTACTTATCTTAAAAGAAATAATTTTAGAAAATAATATATCTATTATCTTGCTTAATTCGATAAAAAAAATAAATTACAATGATTATCATACCTCATGTCAACGTTTGAACAAGAAAAAGAGTAGATTCACATTTATTAATTTAATAAAAAAAAAGTCAATGAATAATTTCGTGAATGGTCTGAGGTTTTACAGCTCTGTTCCTGCGATTTGAAGAAGTCTATGAATGTACAGTTGATGACGTGGAGAGATTGTGGTGCTTTTGGTGGTTGGTGGCACGTGCTCATTCCCACACGTGGTGCCATGCAATGTCTTTACTCTAATGATCACCTTTTAAATTACTCAATTGCCCTTTCACATATAACTTCAATGCACCATCTTTTCCATACAAGATCGTGTTTAGCTCAGAATATATTTGTCTCCTATTTATTTATTTTTTTCACTTAATTTTTAAATATTTTTCACTGTGTCTCTTGGCCTATGTTTTGATTAAAGGTTAAAAAGAGAGCGAAAAGAAAACGAGTAAAAAATAAAATTGAAAAAAAATTTATAAATAGTTTGATTGATATAATATTTTTAAATTAGTATATTTGAAATTATAAAGTGTCCTTATAATGAACATAAAAATATAATTCGATGTTAAAAATATTTAATTATTTACTACTTTAGACTAAATAATTTGTTGAATTCACTTATAAAATTATCTCCTGTACCTGTCATTTTTGTTAGATAATTTAATTAAAAAAATAAAAATTAAAGTTAAAATAAATTTTAAATTGAAATAAAAAATTGTTATAAAATTTTAATAGGAAAAATATTTCTGATTAATAAATTAAAATCAGCTGTTCCACAAATTACCAAACTTTAAATTAATTACTTTTTGTTTTATTATTATTTTAATATTTGAACTTTATTATTTATTTTTTTATAATAAAAAAATAAAAAAATATTTATATACAATAATTATGTTATTAAGTAATTAATTGTGTCAATATATAATAATTATACCTTAATAATATTTGAACATAATATTATAAACAATCTGTAAAAGATTTTTATTTTATACAAAAGTTTTAAAATTACGTAAAAATAATTTTCTCTTTTGGTTTTTCATGTATTTTAACTCTTGCTTATTTTGATTTTTCTTTCATTTCTTCGCTGTTAATTTTTCACACCTTGCAGCAAGCAAGTGTTAATATGTGCTTGTTAAATTAAATTAATTATTTTTCTATTTTACAACAATTGATCGGTGTGTTATCCGATTTAGATGGTATTGTCTGATACCATATGTATCTGAATCAAAAGGAAATACCAACAAACAGTATGTGTGCAATATTGTTCATATATGTTCTTTGAATAAAACCAGTTTCTATAACAACTAAGGAATAACGGAAAGTATTATAGTAATCAGTATTTGATCCTTCTTCTGAATCTCTAATATCACCTGGAAATGAGAATCACAATAAGTAATGATGTTGGAAGAAATTAGAATAACAGATGAGAGAATGAAGAACTCAATAACAGAGGAGAGGAGAACTCACATTTCACACACTGTCTCTTCTCCTGCCCTTCAGTAGGCATAATTCTCTAGCCACTTAGGTCGTGGGCCCATTCTAGTGGTCCTCTTCACTTTTTCCATGGTTTGTGAATTTTTATTTTCGGGCCTCATTATATTATTATTTGTATCAATACCTCCTCCATTGAAATTGACCTTGTCCTTAAGGTCAAAGTGAGGATAAAGTCGTTGAATTTCATGCTTCCCTTCCCATGTAGCTTCTTCCTCAGGCAATTCTTTCCACTGAATGAGTACCTTGACAACCAAATACCATTTCTTTTAATCTTGCATCTGTCCAATATAATTGATGGTTGAAGTATTGGTCCTTTGTCATCATTGAGTAAAGTAACAGGGATAAAAGGTTTGACAAAATTAGGAAGTGCCAACATAGGTGTGTGAGTAAGTGTTGTCTTGAGTGAATCAAATGCCTGTTGAGATTTTGTAGACCAATGAAAAGCATCTTTCTTTAACAAATCAGTGAGAGGGGCAGCCAACATGGCAAAGTTCCAAATAAACTTGCGATAGTAACTTACTAATCCCAAAAAAGCTCGCAATTGCTTCATTGAAGTTGGTACAACCCATTGTTTAATTGCTTCTATCTTGGTTTCATCAACTTTGACTCCATCCCATGATACAACATGTCCCACATAATCAATTTGGGTTTGGCCAAAAGAGCATTTGGAGAGTTTGGCAAATAAGGAATGTCTTTGCATGGTGTTTAAGACCAAAGAAAGGTGTTGAATATGTGTATTCCATGTTGTAATGTAGATTAAAATGTCATCAAAGAAAACAAGGACAAATTTGCGTAAAAATTCTGCAAAAACTGAATTCATTAGGGCTTGAAAAGTGGCAGGTGCATTACTCAAGCCAAATGGCATTACTATCCATTCATACAACCCTTGGTAAGTGCCAAAAGCTGTCTTGTAGTGATCCTCTGGAGAAACAAGAATCTGATGATACCCTGAATGTAAATCCAGCTTTGAGAAATGTTGTGCTCCAAACAATTCATCAAGTAATTCATCCACTGTGGGCATAGGAAAAGAATCCTTAATAGTGACTGCATTGAGGATCCTATAATCGATGCAAAAACGCCATGTTCCATCTTTTTTTTTGACAAGTAGTATGAGTGAGGAGAATGGACTTGAACTAGGTTGTATGATACCCTCCGATAACATTTCAACATTAATATGTTCAATCTCAGTTTTCTGACTATGAGGATAAGGTCGAACTTTCACAGGGGCACTACCAAACATCAATGGGATGGTATGGTCATGAGACCGTATTGGTGGTAACCCATGAGGCTTCTCAAAGACATTTTTATATTGACGTATACTCATAGCCAATTCAGGATCCATGGATGTTGGAAATTCCAACAAATGGTGGGTTGACACTTCAGGTGTTTGAATTTGAATGACATATAATTCCGCTATAGAGTTTGTGGCTTGTAAGCGGGTGAGTTGATGAAACTGAGCTAGGATAGGCAGATGTGAGGTTTCTCCATGTAAAGTGATAAGTTCTCCATTGTTGTAAAAAGTGAGGAAGCATTCCTTAAAATTCACTAAATGAGTATCAAAAGTTGCCAACCATTGACTTCCAAGAACCAATTCAGCTGCAACGATAGGTAGAACATAGGCTGAAATATACAAAGGATGACCCTGGATTTGGACTAAGATATTCTGGACTTCACCTTCACATTCCAATTGCTCTCCATTGCCCACCAACACTTGTAATCGTGGGGTATGATAGATGGGTAGGTGTAGAAATTTAACCACTTTAGGTTGGATGAAATTATCAGAACTCCCTCCATCAATAAGGGTTTGAATCTTATGGCCCTGGATAAATCCTGTGAATCTAATTATGCCTCTCATTGTGGTACTTTTCATGACATTGTATGATAAATGAGGTGTCTGATCAAATTCCTCATACTGATTTTGGACAATCTGCTGGCTCTGTATATTTGGGTCTGGCTCCGGAGGTATTTCATCCTCATATGGGAGTAAGAAATAGTGTTTATTAACACACCCATGATTAGGGGAATACTTCTCATCACAAGTAAAACAAATCCCTTTTTCTCGATGGAATTGAATGTTAGTTAGGGTTAAACGCTTTAAGTTGTTGGGTTTTGATGGTGTAGAAAGTAATGGTGGTGGATTTGTTTTTATAGGTGGGTTTGTGTTTGTTGTTAATGAAAGTTTAGAAATATTTTGTGTAAGTGATTTGGTTGGGAAGTAAGCAATTCTGTGTTTAGGAGCTAGGGATGATGGTTGAAATTTTTCCTCAAAGAGTTTAACAAATGACATAGCCTGGAGTATTGAGTGAGGGGCTGGGGATATCACTTCACGCTTTAATTCAGGTATTAATCCACTAATAAAACAATCAAGCAATACATAATCATCTAACCCATATGACTGATTAGCTAACTCGGTGAAGGAAGCATAATAGTCTGCCACTATAGAGGATTGCTTTAGCTTGAACAGATCTGAACGAGGATTATCAAATTGAGATGGGCCAAACTGGATTTGAATGGCAGTGGACAACGATGGCCAATCAGCTACCACTTTCTGCTCATCGGGAGTGTCAGTGAACCATGGAAAATCCAAGTTCATAGAGCGAGGATGAGAAACAATTGAATTGGAAGGCTGTGCTGAAGAGTCCTTCTGAGATTTCAGGAATAGCTGATTCAACTCTTGCAATTGCTGATCAATCTTGTCAAATTGTTGATCCATTTGCATAAATCGATCATGATGTAAACCCAGAGTTTCCGAAATGCGTTTCAACTCTCCTTGTATCTCTTTCATTCTTGTGTTGTCAACCATAAGTAACTCGATGAAAGCACCAATGATACGATATGTATCTGAATCAAAAGGAAATACCAACAAACAGTATGTGTGCAATATTGTTTATATATGTTCTTTGAATAAAACCAGTTTCTATAACAACAACTAAGGAATAACGGAAAGTATTATAACAATCAGTATTTGATCCTTTTTCTGAATCTCTGATATCACCTGGAAATGAGAATCACAATAAGCAATGATGTTGGAAGAAATTAGAATAACAGATGAGAGAATGAAGAACTCAATAACAAAGGAGAGGAGAACTCACATTTCACATACTGTCTCTTCTCCTGCCCTTCAGCAGGTATAATTCTCTAGCCACTTGGGCCGTTGGCCCATTCTAGTGTTCCTCTTCACTTTTTCCATGGTTTGTGAATTTTTATTTTCAGGCTTCATTATATTATTATTTGTATCATTGTCTCATCAAATTAGTACTATAAATTAGTAAAAAATAATTTAATTTAGTAGGGGTACTCTTAAAAAATAAAGTAAATTTTGTCTTGAAAAAATGTAAATACGAGAGAAAATTATATCTCAATTTTAAATTTATCACTCCTCTTATTATATTTATAATATCTAATTATCTAATTCCCTGATATTAAAAAAAAATTATCATGTAGTTGATAACAATAACTTTATCTCACAATTATATTTAGCCTTAAATTTAACTTTGGTTACTCTAGTTTTGTTTAATCCTAGTTTTTTCTATTTTAAAAAGAGACATTTGATCTTCTCATTTTAGAGAATTCATAATTTTACGTCAACAATTGACTTTTCAGTATTTATTTTGTTTCTTATATTTAATTAATTAAATTTTTCTTATGACATTCTTTTAAATAAATCTTTGAAGAGTTCAATTGAACTAAAAAAATAAAAAATAAAACAAGTATAAAATAGAATATTAGATCAAAATTCTGATTTTTGTAAGAATGTGGGGTGAATGTATCTACTTTTAAAATAAGAGAGGACCGAAATAACGAATTAAGCCAATTGGAAAAACTAAATTATATTCAAGTCTTATATTTTTTTAAACCGACCTTCATAGTTAATTATCCTCTCTTTTTCTTCTAAACGATTATTTAAAACTGATATTAAATATGTATATTTGAATATAAAATAATCAATGTACAAAACATTATAAATTAAATGTTATAAAAAAACCAAACATTATTTTAATTAGGATGTGGAGTTTCCCTATCTCCAATGGTCTAATTCCACCACGTTCACGCGCTAATTTTAATATTTGTTATCGAGTTAAATTTCAATTTTTAATACATAGTGCCTCTTTCAATTTTCTCACCAAACCCCTAAGCAAACTACTCCTTCTTTCTTTAATTTTTCTTCACCTTCAATTCTTGTGGATTGCTTATTCAACGCATCGTTCCCACCAAACACACCCTTTGCCTTGGAGATACGTACAATGTTTCAAGTCTCATAATGTTCTGTGCCACAATCCATTGATGTTCAATCTGTGACACTTTTTTTTGTTCCTTTTATGGCTACCTTAAATTCAGCACCACCCCTCCTACGTTTTTCCTCTAGAAAGTCTTCATCTTTGACACCCCATTTGAGTTTTGCCAATTCTGGGAAATCCCAGTTGAGATTTGCGTCCAGAATCTCAGCAACAAAGTTGCAATGGAAAGGCAGAGAAGGGGAGTGGCAGAGGAAGAAAAAGTCAAAATGGGGTGTGAAGTGCACAGCAGAGGGCATAGATGGGGGCATGTTTGTGAGAGGGAGAGAAGAAGGTGTAGGTCTTAGTATCCCAGAGAGGTTGAAGGTGGTGACTTTGGTTGCATTTGTGATGTGTCTGTGTAATGCAGATCGTGTGGTTATGTCCGTGGCTATTGTTCCTCTGGCTGACAAACATGGCTGGTCTAATTCTTTTCTTGGCATCGTTCAGGTACTCCATAAAAAGTATCAAAACATGTGTTCATGAATAGTATATTGACAAAATTAACCTCTTTTTCTCTCTCTCTCTCCAACATTCACTCACAAAAGACACAAGTCATCAATGACTTTTTGAAGAAATATTATTTTTTCTAAGAGAATACTATTTTTATATCAGTTTCAGTCATATTGTTTCGACTTAAAAAAGAAAAAATGGTGCAATTTTCATGAAAAATTATTAAAATAGACAGATTCTAAAAGTTTTACACATAATGGCTAAGTTTTGCTAGTTCTTTCCTTAAAAAAATTGATATTTTTCTGTCTCTTGTTTCCTTTATATATTTTGTGTATACTATGGTCTCAAAAATACTTTCCAGAATTAGTTAAACAGAACAACTTTGTTGGTCCTATTTTGATGTTCACTGAAAAATTTTATGTATAAGAAAAAAATAGTAACTTCGTTAAGACTAATGAAAATGTTTAGTAATGAAACAAATTTAAATTTTATCTTGAAAATACCTACAGAATGAAATTACTTTATATATAGTCTTTGAAAATGACTGTGTCTTGTTAATAGAGTTTAATTTGTAGTAAACTAAAGGAATAAGAAAATTAATAATTTTATTGCATTGAAAATAGGTCCAACTTTCTTATAATTAGAAAAGAAAATTGCATGAATTCCTTTCTTATGTAAAAGGATTAATTTGGTTCCTAGTTACTGGAAAATCCTTCTTTGAAAAATTCATATGAAGTGAATATTTATCTTTGTTCAATAACTGGTAAGTAGTTCCTTAGATAATACATATGTTTGTTTTAAAGTCAAAACAGTTTGTTATGCTTCCATTTGTTTGTGGTGGAGCCAGTGGCTAACATGAAGTTCATACCTCATGCAAAATCAGTCATCTTTCCTTTGGGGTTACATATTCTCTTCTGTGATTGGAGGAGCTTTGGTACATAAGTATGGAGGAAAGAGGGTGTTGGCCTGGGGTGTGTTTTTGTGGTCTTTGGCAACTCTTCTCACACCTCTGGCAGCAAACCACTCCACAGTGAGCTTGTTGGCCATTCGATCTTTCTTTGGATTGGCAGAAGGAGTGGCTTTTCCATCCATGACCACACTTTTATCAAGGTGACACCTCTAGAATCCTCTTGACATAAATATTTAGCTATCTCAGGTCAAAACATGGGAAACCAGTTATTGAAGATTTAAACTAAATTTGTTTTGGAAATGTTAGCAAAACACTCTTTCAAGATACCCTTTTGAATATATCATCTGTTATTGGTTAAAGTTTATTACAATCACTAATTTTGTGAGTCTCACTCATCATTTTGTAGTTTCCAATAAATTTTGAATCAACAGTAAAGAGTGTGTTTGAATGAAGGAGTGTGTTGCTAAAGGTCCTCATCTTGTTTTAGGTGTGGTCAATTAAAATGGTTTGCCTAATCTATCTCATTTGTTGTTTCTCTTGTAAGCATCTCATTGTTGTGGATGTAAAGCTGTTCTCTACAATTTCAAAACTGATCTAAGCTTCATATCTGAATAGGTGGTTTCCAACTAATGAGAGGGCAAGTGCACTTGGAATGTCAATGGCTGGATTTCATCTAGGCAATGTTCTAGGCTTATTGCTGACACCAATTATGCTGTCCACTATAGGAATTTCTGGTCCGTTCTTCTTATTCTCATCTCTTGGATTTCTCTGGGTGATGACATGGGCATATAGAGTCACAGATGATCCTGCGGAAAGTAATTTCATCAGCAGAGCAGAACAAAGGTTAATCCAAGCTGGGAAAACTGGTGCACAAAAGAAAAGTAACCAGTTCCCACCAGTACACCTTCTGCTATCAAAATTACCATCATGGGCTATAATATTTGCCAATGCAACTAATAACTGGGTTAGTTCTATTTTGAGTGAAAGATAAGGACTTGCTACCATGAATCCAAATTTAGGCATACTAATGTTGACCTCACTTGATTTGCAGGGTTACTTTGTTCTCCTCTCATGGATGCCGGTTTATTTCAAAAGCGTAATTACTTTCTTAAGCCGTTCTTTGTTTTTGCATTAACAACATTGTTATCTAGTTTCTTATTGTTGCTTGGAAAGTACAGATAAGATTCTATTAAAGCCAGCTGGTATATAAAGTGCATGAGTAAAAGTTTCTTTGTCCTTGATTTTATAAAAAGTACATTGTGATTGTGACCCACCAAAATTCAATGGTAGATACACATTTACTTGTGCACTTTACAGTAGTTCATTTTAGAATAGTTTTTCCTACCTACTAAGTTAATAACTTTAGGTTTCTGCATGCTTATTCATCACAGTTATAGCATGGTCATGTAAGCTAACTTTATTGTTTAAAAAAGCTTACACTATTCATCATTAAATATGATGATCAATTCAGGTGGTTGGAATGCATTTCTAGCAAAAGATGACATTAATTTTTGAAAGTTACAACTGAACTGATATTCATGTTTCTTCAGTTTAATGGAAAGTACATGTATGGGAATTTTTCTTTTTTTCTGCCGACAACTACAAACTAGTAGAATTATGAGGGTTTTCCTTTAATCTCTATTAGTTTTATACCATGTAACCTACCCTTTGTTTCTACTCAGCCTAATTTACCAAGTTGCACAAAATTCCTTGATATTCATTTTCTCGTAATACTGGAAGCTGGAACATTCAATCATGATTATTTTTCTTCTTCTGTTATAGGTATATAATGTGAACTTGAAGCAGGCAGCTTGGTTTAGTGCAGTTCCATGGGCAACAATGGCTATGTCAGGTTATATAGCCGGTGTTGCATCAGACTTCTTAATCAAGGCAGGATACCCCACAATATTTGTCAGGAAGTTTATGCAGGTAACTCTTTCAGCCTTTCATGGAGAAGGATGTGGTTCTATCTATATACTATTGGCCAGTTTCAGATATAAGGATCAACCAAAATGCTTGATAAAATACCACTGAACTGCTATTACCTAGTCATAAAGAAGAAAAGTTGATAAGATTGTGATCATTCTAGATCAACTGTTTACATTTTTGAACCAATCACAGACAAATATCAAAAGGAATTCATATTAAGGGATGGAAACAAATACCTCATTCATGTTGGTTTTGTTTCATGGAATTCATGTTGATTTTAGTAATGGATGTTAAGTACAAGAACATTGATCTGCATTCTGCAACAATAATCTGAGTCATACTTGGTAAATTACAGACCATTGGATTTGTTGGGCCGGCACTGACCTTGCTCTGCTTGAATTATGCCAATACTCCCACCATTGCTGCAACACTCTTGACTATTGCTTTGAGCCTGAGTTCTTTCAGCCAGGCTGGCTTTATGCTTAACATACAAGTAAGTTCAACTCAAAATTTTGGACATATCCTTAAAACATTATGATATATTTGAACAAGTTAAAAGTTGATTTTAACTAATGAAGAAACAATTCAATTCATTTTATGTTAGGATTTTCCTCTCTTAGAAAAGGACTTTTTGAAAAGTTTATACAAACAAGAACTATATTTTGAGACATTTTGCATGAACTTATGAATATCAATGGGATCTCACCCTCACATCTTTCAATATTGGATGATTATCAGGATATTGCTCCTCAGTATTCAGGAATTCTACATGGTAAGAAGCTGAGCAAATTTGTTGTATGGAATGCTATCTTTTTTCTTCTGCCTTCTGTTTTTCTCATAAAGTTGTTGATTTATTTAACAATAACAAAAGTTTAACAGGAATCTCAAATTGTGCTGGAACTTTAGCAGCTATCATAAGCACAATTGGAACTGGTTATTTTGTACAGTGGCTGGGATCATTTCAAGCATTCTTAACTGTAACAGCCGGTCTCTATATTGTGACAACTATTTTTTGGAATCTTTTTGCCACAAGCGACCAAGTCTTGTGACCTTTTCCCTTCAAAAAATTCTTCAGAAACAAGGGAAATTATGAATTCAGAAGTTATCATATACAATATGAAAGAATGAAAAACAATTTTCGGCTCTTCTTTCTTACGTAAAATTGTAACATTTTCAGCCGCTATCAACCCTTAGATTAGTCCATTGGTCAGGGGAGTCAGAAAATTGTACTTGGGGAACAATATTTTCACTAATAGGTGAAGTATTTCCATAATTTTGATTATTCAGAAATGTTTATTGTAGAATTATGCTATTTTTTAACAAAGAGTTATATTGTTCTTGAACTATCACATCACATCACATGAAAACATGGAGGAATGTGCGTGTAGATAAAATGAAGGTGAATGGTAGTGTGGAAAATAATTGCGTGTTAAAAGAGAATTTGAAATCTGACTTATGCAATCGTATGTGTAGAGTTAAAATTAAAAGTCATTACGTAATGACATAATCATTTTTAGAAACACGTGCATGTTTCTTTTAATCTTAATAGTTTAGATATAATCTAATTATCTACATTTTTAATTCTCGTTTTTAACTAAGTGTTCTTGTTTGATACTCTTTTTATATATTTAATCAATTTTAATGATTGATGTTCAGTTATAGTTTATCCCAAAGTAGCATTGATCTTAACGCAAAAGTTAAATTTCTTCTTTAGTGTTGATTTTTTTGGCAAATATGCATGTTCTCTCTTTATTTATTTTGAAATATAATATTATCATATTAAAAACGATGTGAAAAATATTTGAATTAATTCTCATTTTACTGTAACAGAGTTTAAGGAAACATTTGAAAAAAAATCGTGTTAATTTCAATTTAATAAATCACATAAGGATTTAAATAAGTGTTAGATTAAGTTAAAAAAATAAATATAAAACTTTTATATCGTTTTTAATTTATTTAAATAAATTTTATGGTAAACTTATAAAATAAACTTAGGAGTTGAATTCTAATAAAACAAAAATTTTAATTAAGTTGTTTATCAAAACTTGCCATTACAAAAAGTATACTACGTATCTGCTTTTGTGAAAATAAACAAATAAATTTTCAGGATCCATAGAAAATAGTTTAACTATTTTTAATTAATAATGACATTAATTAATTTTAATTTTAGAGTACCTATAAATCTAAATGTAAAAATGGTTTATTATATTTAATAACACTACTCAAATTAAAAAAAAAATTATTTTTCATTATCGAATGAGTAAAGCAAAATCTTCTTTTTAATATATGTATTCTAAGCCTTGAAATGTCAAAAGTTACTACAAACCAATATTTCCAGTGAAAATTTAATTAAAACTAAATCAATTCATTTATTTTAGAAATGAGCAAGTATCTCGTAAATGCCTTTTATAATAAATTAATGTTATAAAAGATCAATGAATGATTTATTTAAAAATGAATCAATACTATTTATTATCAAAACCAAAATAAATAATATACTAATTAAAGCAATATAATATTATGATATTATCAATTTGCAATAGTCATGTATTAACATTTCCATCTTGATTCATGCGTCAAAAGTTAAGACGCATTAGAGAGTTGTTAAATATTGATGAAGTTAATATTTTTTGTTTAGATAAGATGAAATATTGAGTATTGAAGGAAGAGTATCTTTGTGAGGAGTAGCGTTTTATTCACATTTAAAACCGATGGTTTTGTAGACTATGATTATAAATAAATTCGTTGTTTTAAATATAATTTAATTTAATTAGATTTATTTAACTTTAACTGTTATTATTGTTAATTTTAGATTTTTAGTCATAGTAAATGATTTAATCTTATAATTGATGGTTTGATAGAAAACATAAGTTTGAGAAAGTATCTATTGTTTGAACTGGGTCTTATCAATGAAATCTAAGTAAAAGAATTAAAGAATAAAATATATAATATTCATAATAAATTTGGAAGCAAAATAATATGGAAACACAAGAATCTCTAACAGAGTGAAAAAAAATATGAAAAAGTTGAAAATTGGGAATATGTGAACAATATCTTAATCATAATCTAGTTTTGAAATCTTTGGATTAAAGAAACCTATAAAAAGATACAAGCTTTAAGGAGAAGGTATCAAGCTCCACACTAGAAATGCATTCATAGACAAAATATATAGTTTTCTTAGTTTTCCTATTTTCTTCTTTGTAATTCTTTTGTTTTATCTTTTGATATAAGACAAAACTCTTATAAGTTGATTCTCTTGTGATATCGTATTGAAATTTTGAGGTTTTGTGCAATTAAAGTTTTATTCTTGGATATCTATAACAGATTGTGTTAAAGGATATAGTTTTTTTGAGTTCTAATTTCTATTATTGTTAGAATTATTTTTGAACACATGTTGATGATTGAATTTTGTTCTCTAATTGAAGTTCTTGTTTTCTTTGCATTATTTTGAACAATATTTTGTTTGGTTAATTCAAGAGATAAAAAACTAAAAACTTTATTAGTAGATGCATGGAGACTAATAAGGTACTAAATGAATTAATGGACCTATGTTTCATTAATTAGATTCTATTGAATTGGTTGACACATGTTTGATCAATTTGATCATATTTGGAGACTAAAAAATGATATATATGTTAATTGATGAAGGATTTATTGTTGAATGAACTAAGACTCAACCTATTTTTTATCCCCTTACTCTTTTATGTTAAATTTATCTTCAAACAAATATAGTCTGCTTTTAATTATTCTTATTAATTAACAACTGCCACAAATAATATACAAATAGTATATTTAAATCTATCTTACTGAATCTATAACTGAATTTGTTGAGAGACAACTTAAAGGTTTAATTTTTTTGTCTGTCTATCTCTTTTACAGTAGATGATCCACTAAATGATTTACTACCTAAATATTTTTATTTGGTTGAAATGACATTGATCGGTTTGCATAAAAATTATATGCCAAAGAAGATGATTCTTGATGAGGGTAATAAAAGTACATTAAGTTTTCATTCTGATATGACTAAAATGTATTGAGTTTTGAAAGCATGATGTTATATGAGTCATTGTGAATAGATTGAGGAAGGGTGCTTATTTCTTACTAGTAGTCTTGATTCTAGGGGAAATATTAGCATAGTTGTACATCAGAAAGATATATTGAATGAAATACATGTAATAAAGATCTTATGTTAACTTCTTGATTTTAGTAGACATTACATGAGGATATGAGGGCTAAAATAAGGCTTAGTTTAACTTACCATCCTTAAGCAAATGGATAATTAGAGTTTATTATAGTCTTTAAAGGATATTTTGATGACATATTTGTTAAATCATTTGGGTAGTTGGGACGTGATCTTGTTGGTGGGAAACTTTGCATATAATAACAATTATTAGGTGGGTATTGGGATGACACTAGATGAGGCTCTATATGCTAAAAGATGTAGGACATCTTTTCATTGGTATCAGGATGGTGAAACCGTCTTGATGGAACCAGAATTGCTGTAATAAACTACTAAGAAGGTTTGAAAAATATAGGATTTCATGAGGACTTCTCAAAATAGGTGGAATCATATGCAAATTAGAAGAGGAGACCTGTTAGAGAAAAATACAACACCCTAACCATATTTTGATTGTGTGTTAAAAATATAATAAGCCTAGTGCTTGGAACAGATGAAGCAGAACAAGTCTAGTGCATGGAATACATAAAGTGGTTGCATTTGAAAAATGCTAAATCAAATCACAAATACACATGCTTTGTTTCACATATGATAGAACCAAGTTCTACTTTGTATAAGTTAAATGAAGATCATTTAGATGATAAGTATAAATCAAGACATTAAGTTGACAAACATGAATAATTTTCTAAAAGATTAATTCTAAAGAAACAAAGAATGTCTTCTACATTTGTCCCAAGAAGATTCACGGAAAACAATAACATTCAAAATATTTGGAGATATGGCTTAAAGATGAAATAACCATCAACTTCTTGTGCGCTTTTAACCAATGTTTGATGTAAAATGATTTGATGAAGATAAGTACTTTTAGCTATAAGATAGATAGCTTAAAGAAGAAAAGAGAATTTAATGCTCCATATTATTCATTTAGTGTTTCTTAACATAAGAGCTAATTAAAAAATGATGGAAAAAGAAAGAAGATAATAAATAGAATTCAAAGCTACTTAGTGACCAGAAAAGGGAATGCAACCACTAATTTTCTTAAGACTATAAAAATATGTTCCACAAAGAAAAGAAGATAGGAAAGTTAGCCATACTTAGCAAGAGCGAAAACTGGTGAAATTTCTCTGGACTCTAAAGCTTTATAAGAACATTGTTTGTGTTCATTCCCACCTATTAGTAGAAAACTTAAGCTAGGAAACTTATTATTATAAGTAAAAAGTGATATTGCTCAAAATGAGTGGTTGACATGACATTGGATTGTATCATTATTAATATATGAACTATATGATTAATTGTATATATATCTCAAGTATGTTTAGATATATAATTAATGTATATATATATATATATATATATGATATGTCACTCTTACTAGATTTGTGAGGATACTAGGATTGGTGTAATTTCTTAGGATTGATGTATTAAGTATGTTATCCCTCTGAGAAAATATCTTGATTCATTTTGATTTGATCATATAGATTAAGATATCAGATAATAAAAAACTAAAAATAATTTATATTTAACTTTGATAATAAGGATAAATTAAGCTTGATAGTAGATATTTTTATCTGTCTATCATATAAAACTAAGATGAGTATTGACCAGTAGTATTTTCAATGTGTCAAATGTGCTTCTAGTGATATCACAATTACATTTTACATTAAATATATGTATAAGAATCTAATATTTTATTTTAACATTTTATTGAATGTTTTAATTGATACTATTCAATAAAATTGTTACTAACTACCAGTAATTTTGCAATTATGCGATTGATATTTAAGATGAAATATGATATATATATATATATTTAAAATAAACTTAATTTAACATGCATATGTTTAATATTACAATATTATCTACTTAATTCATGTTAATTAAATGAGAGATTACAAGCTTCAAAATATTTAGACAATAATGAACTTTCTATTCTAAAATACTTTTGTAAAATTATAAAGAGTGTGTCACCTAATATATCTGATATCTGTTTTTTTTAATCAAGAATTATTAGTAACGAGATATAAATTGATTCAAACGTTTCGAATATATCAAATCAAATTAACGTGTCAACTAACAAAATCAGATTTTTAGGTAATCAATGCAATTTGGAACATGTCTCTTTCAAAATGCAACAATACATCTTGAATATCTAATAACTCAAGTGAAGTCGTCAACCTTGAGTTTTGTAGCGAGTTGACTTTTTTTCACCAAACTATTTATCTACTTGAATTTTACATTAAAAAAACTGATTTCCAATTTTCAAGTTGAGGTCGTGGATGATAATTAATGACATTGAAAATTCTTATGATAAACTAGGAATGTGTTTAAAAATATTTATCTGTACTCAAAATTTTAACTAGTGCAATGCAACTATTCTAAAATTGAAGGAGAACTATTTAGTGAATTAATATAAAATAAATTATTTCGTATTTATATATAGGATGTTTATAAAACACACTTTGGGAACTTATAATTTTTGAAAAAGGTTTCAAACACTAGTTTAAATTTCCGATTTCACTAACACACTATTTAACCCCCTGTAGTGTGGTTTTTTAATAGGAACAAAATGAATACTATATGTAAAAAAAACTATTTAATATATATTAATTGAATTATTTCACTCCACATATCGAAATTAAAGTAATTCCAACTTCAAATATTTTTTTTGAAGTAACTCGATTATCCAATTAACTATTTTAAACATTTTAAAATTTAGCATTGGGATATTTTCTATTTTATTAGTTTCATTTCCATTTATTTTGACTTTTTTATACAATTTTATCATGTTTATTATTTAAGTTCTTTATCAAATTTAATGTAAAAATTAATAATACAAGTATAATAGTAATTATAGAAAAATTCCATGAATTAAAGATAATAATGTTGATAGTCAGAATAAATTAATTGTTACCTAAAATTATTATAAAATATTGTTTTGTTGATTTCAGCAATATAATGTTAATAATTTACACAAAAACAATATGCAAAATACAAACTTATTGAATCTAATAACTGAATTCATATAATTTGAAATCAGCCTGAAATATCTATTATTTGGTTAATTATTAAACTTTGATGAAGAGCATGTCCAATTATTTTTAATAGATTTTTTCTTAGTTGCAATTTTTTTTTTTTTTGTATAAAACTCAATATCAAGAACTCATTTAAAATATTGGAATCTAGTGAACTCATATCCATATATTAATAAATTGACATAGTTTTAATTGAATTAAGTTAATTGAAATTGGTGGACATAAGCCTTCTAAATAAAGAAAAAAGAAGATAAGAACCATGTAATGTCATCAATTCTCCTTTTCGTAATTTTCCCTGCAACTTTTATCTAACAAACAAAATCAAAGGATACAGAAGAAAAATATAAAAAAAAGTACAGCAAAAAAGGTTAAACAGCATACTCAAAAAGATGACTAACTTGACGTGGAAGTATATAACGGATTGTCTGCAGTCGGTGTAGCACAATAATCAAGTCTTATCCATTGAATACATATCAAAACTTTATTATTAATAATTAATTATAGTTTTAATTTTACAATCCGCAAAATCTATAATTTTGGTTTATAAATTATTTTAGATTTATAATTCTTAATTTTTTAATTATTTATAACTTTGCTAAATTTTCAATTTTAAACATTCTGGGTTCTGGGTTACGTTTAATATAAACGTGTTCGATATAATAACTTAAAAATTAAATGAAAAAGTTTTTTAATTTACATAAATATAAAAAATAATATGTAATAATTATATTTTGTAGATACAATCATTATTATTTCTCTTGAACGAATTTAATGATTTTTTCCATTCCATTTCATTTGGGCAGTTATTTTAATTGAAAAATGAAACATTAAAAAATATCCATATTTATTAAAAAAGTAAAAAACTAATTTAATACACATAATAAATATCTTTAGAATTCAGTAAAATACTAAAACCAAAATTTTAGACAAAACTTAATACATAGTTTTCTAACCAATCTTAAATATGTATTTTATTAAATGTATGCACATTCATAATATTCATAAAGTAAAACTTTAAAAATATTAGAGGAAACACATTTAAGATCAGAACCGTTGAATCTTTCATCAGATAATCATAGAACATTAACTGCATGAATGTGTGAATTTGGCACTGCACTGAATCAAGTTTCAACCAACAATCAACATAACAAACAAGTCCAACAGCAGAACCAATGCTTACCCCTTCTTCTTCCTAACAACATCCCACTTCCCAATACAACATAATCTCTCTGACCCCTTTGCTTCTGTGGCTCTCTCTATCCCCAACACCCATCAAACCTTTGCATCCAAAATCATTGCTTTCAGGAAATACCCTCTTCATCTCCTTCACCTCTTTCACCTCAATTCCTTCAAATTCACACCCCCACATAATTTCACCTGTTTCCCCAACTGGGTTCTAATCAAAATCTGATTTTTTTGCCTATGCTTTTCTGAAAGCCATGAATTTCAGGAGCTTGGAGGATTTTTGGGCCTTTTATGTCAACCAGCATTCGAAGCCATCCACGAGGAGGTGGCACTTTGCGGGCACGCTCTTCAGTATCTTCTTCTTGCTGTGTTCATTTTTCTTCAGCTGGTGGTTCTTGTTCTTTGTGCCCTTTTCTGGGTATGGTTGTGCCTGGTACAGTCACTTCTTTGTGGAAGGGAATGTTCCAGCAACTTTTGGGCACCCCTTGTGGTCTCTCTTTTGTGATTTTAAGATGTTTGGATTGATGCTTACTGGGAAAATGGATAGAGAGATCAAGAGGCTTGGGAAAAGACCTGTGCTGCAAGTGTTCTGATTTCTTGTGATCAGATTGGCCCCTTTTGTTTGAGGTTAGTTTGCATGTGAACCTCTGTGTGTGTGTTTAATAATTATGTGTTTCAATTTTTTATTTCTTGAGTTTAGTTTCTATGCAGTTTCAGTTTAAAATAATTCATAAGGTCAACAAATCAGAAATCGATCACAAACCATTTTTGTTAAGACTTGGAAGTAGGAGAATTTCCAAATTTGGTTTCTCAACGAGTTTCTTGAAGAAATATATTAGAGAGATTCTAGGTAGCCGATCAAGTTTCTTCAACTTAAAAAAAAAATTTATTGTATAATTCATTTAAAGTAAAAACCCGAATTCTCAACTAAGAGTTAAACAAATTCCTAAATTAAGTTTATTTGAAATATAATGATGTAAAATTTTAAAGATATAAATTGAAGATACATGAATGTTGAAATTGTTCTGATAATGCCTGCATTTTCTGAAAATCAAAGGCAATAACGTTTATCTAGGTAGACGTAGTGCATTCCAAGAATCTAACGTGATTTAATAGAAAAATTCACTCTGAGCTAATTCCATAAGATATTAGAAGCTAATTCCAGGCGACCATCATTGAAAAGATTGCACAAGAACGATGTGTTAGGATTTTACTAAGCTTAGCTTCTACTTTACAAATGGCATTATGTAATGAAGTTTCTTGTACAAGGGGTTCAGAAAGGGTTTATTTTTAGCTTTAAATCTCTTTCTACGAAGGTTTGGATAATTCTGAAATTCCCTTAACCCCAATTATTGTCTTTTTGGTATAGGTTCATAATGACAATGCAAGATTTGAAAGAATCCTTTTGAATGGCGTCACAGAAGATGAGAAGACCAACAATTTGTCTTATTACACTTCATATTCAGCACTTCTATATCAAATTGAATAAAACAACCGTTAGAGCTACTGAATTTCCATTTGATCATTATAAAATAGATTTTTTCCTTTAGATAGTTTTTGGGTTAGGATTGTATTAAGGCCTCTCTTTGGTGTTCTTCCCATGATCTTCTTTGAATTTCCCTTACTAGTATCCAGAGATATTGAATAGATATTTTGCACTGATGACTTGTATTTGTTCATTAATGTATTTGTGTGTCTTAGAGTTTGAGCATCAAGAGAGTTGGAAGAAAAAAAAAAGTTCTGAAATTGTAATATGTTTTATTATTAGCTGAATGAGTGCATGGCAAATATAGAAACATACAAGGAGCTTACTAACTGTCTAACAATAGATTACCAACTGAATATAATGTTGTAGAATGTTACAGAGGCAACTGAATATATTTCACTACCTTCCAATGTTCAGCTAAGGGTTGGTACATAAATTAGTACAGTTAGATGACACTAAAGCTGAGTTCAGGTATGGAAACTGATATACATCAGTGCACCTACATTGGAGTGATGGAGAGCTAGATCCTCCAGAGTCAGTTCCATGTTTGAGTATTGAGATAACTTGTTAACCTGAAAATTTTCATGCTTCAGTGACATTTTGGGAAACGTTTTCATTTACGGATCTGAGCTTCTCAATTTGATGTTCATGTGCGAAGAAAAGAGCTTTAATTTCTTTGGAATGAAACATTTTGGATTTGCTTTGTATGAGGGTAACCAGAGACATGTAATCAATTGGTAATCCATCCAAGATGGCATCAATGTGTTTTTGAATAGGGATGGATGTGAGAGAACAAGAGTTTGGATTCTCAGAAGAAATTCAGTAATTTATTCCTTGGTTCAATGCGTAACTCCCTAGCTTTGGCTTTGGTAATTGGTATGATCATGGAAATGGTTGTAAATCTTTTCCTAGAGTTGCCAAGAGTGCATGCATCCAGTGACCAGGCCAATGGATGCTGATAGGAGCAATTAGATGGATGTTGTTGTTATATGGACTTCGGGTTTCGGTCAAGAGGAAATACCTGTAAAAGGTTCGCTGATAGATATTTAAGTCACTATACAAATGTCAGATTAAATAGTGGATTGAAAATATATCTCTTATTGGAAGCATTCCATTGTTTATAATAGTTGGGAGCATTGTTCATGTGGGACTGCTTGTCTTATTGCAGGTTTTTAGATCACTGTTGTATTATGAAAAAAATAATAATATTTAAGTTGTCTTATTAGGTGACCGTATTCGGTTTGTTGTAATACACAGTTATATGTCTTCTGGTCGAGGAGTTATGAACCTACACATAGTACTCTCGTTATGTACACATAGAACAGCATTTTGTCTTAAGTACATCACATTTGCCTGTGTCAGATACTGCCAAGGAATCTGCAGGTTTAGCTTAATTTTATGGTGATGACAGTGAAGAACTGCTCAGCATGTTGGTATGAAGAAGAAAATTGTTGTGACATGAGTGTGTAGGTGCGGATTGCGGCAGTGAGGGTGAATTGGGTGGTTGTGGTGTGGGATCAGAAGCCATTGTTCAAGATCTTAAGCTATGTCGTGTTAAAGTTTTGAGTGTTGTGAAAATATGAATAATAAATTGAATTCTGAATGTGGAAGTAGTGATTTAAAGGCAAACTCTTCATATAACAAAAATATATTTAAAATACTACATTTATTTAAAAATTTACGTCAAACGATTTATATCTAGTGACTTTGCTTTTTTAAATGAAGGGAAGAAGCCGTGTTCATTTTACATGATTTTCCATGATTAAAAATGTGTAGTTATTTTATAAATACAAAAAAAAATATTGAATGATCTTAGTTAAGATAAGAGGTAACAATTTTACTATCCTTAACTAATAAAACCGAATAAGCATTAAATACGTATATAAAAAAATATTTAGAAACTCAAAAATAATATATCAAACATCTAAACCAAAGTTCTTAAAGTTATTATTATAAAAAGTAAAATAAATAAATAAATAAAGTGTGTATATATATAATATAAAAGATGAGAATAAAAGTTTTTTCAATCTCTCATAGAGCTCTCCTCTGTTAAATTGTATCACATGTGTATTGTAGTTTGTTCTTATGCTAGAATATTATCATCAAACTTACATAAGAATAGCAAATAAAAGGGTAATCTCATATTTATATCAAACAAGTAATATAATATAAATACCGGCAATATAAGATTAATTTAGTATAAAGACATAAAAAAATCATACAAACATTTATAATATTCAACTACTTTTCAAAAACTATATTAAGTTTAAACTTTTGATACTAAAAGATATCCAATTATCACACAATTCCAATCCAATCAACAACTCACATGTCATTTTTGGATATCTATTGACTCATGATGACTCCTCACCTCAAAATAGATGGTGTAAACTTCAATTGACTTATTGTTACAATTTGAGTTATTAATCAAGTCTGAATATTTTATTAAAATATTTCTTAACTCAATAATTACACCATGCTCATGTAAGATGTAAGATTAAATGACTTTCTTGATAACATATTTCTTACAATAACTTTAAAGATTTGATTTCATTAATATGACAACCTTTATTCGTCATGGTTATGAAATCACATTCTTGTAACTATAATCATATTAAAATAAACAAGTAATCAAATTATTCTAAATTACTTTTAGAAACTTTTCAAACTAACTTAAAAAAAAAAGTAAAACACTCTCTTGAAAATTGGAGAGTATTACTTAAGTGAGATCTCCTCACTTAAGCTTCGATAATTTAAAACCCAATTTCTTTATGTGAAGATATAGCTTAAAAAAAGATGTCACTTTTTGATACTTACAAAATTAATTTTTCACGACTAATAACTAATGTTGAATCGAGGGCTTACAAAAATTATGATATCAGTCATAATTTTAACATAGTGAACACCTTAAAATGATATTCAATGAGATTAAGAAGTATTTGGATTAGGAAACATGATTTACTTTATATTTTTACTGATATTCTTTAAATGAGTAATATATTTTCTTACACTTTGTTTATTAACATATTGATTTTTGTTTGATTTTTCTTAGATTAGTTTAAATAGCTTCTTAATCGTTAGAATTAATTCAATATTGGACAATTTGCACCATTACTTTGGGTGTGAGAATCAATTAGTATTAACCACTTAATCATTACAAACCTTTTGCCTCTCATACGTTGTTAACTATATGGGAGCGTTTACAACTTTAGACAGATTAAGACAACTTGAAAAACTCCCCACAAAGATGGGATCAAGTATGATGATTAAAAGAACACATCTAATTCTTAATTTTACAATATGTAAATTGATGTAATATATATATATATATATATATATATATATATATATATATATATATATATATATAATACATGAACAATGTTTAATTTTTAAGAAAGAGTATTTAAAATTACATTTTAGAAATGAAAAACAAAATTCCCAGCTGACACTATGAGCAGCCTAATTAATTACTCTTGTATGCAAATTCAGCAATCGGGGAGAAACTCAAAATGAGAGTTTCCAAAGCAAAAACTAGAGGTGTTGCGATCAAGATAAGCCAAAAATTTTAGGTCCTCCAATAACTGCAAATCTTTCATTCAGCACTTCCAACTTTTTGTTTCTTTCGTTTTCGTTTGGATGGTGGTGGACTGCACAGAAAAATAATATATCAACATTGCTAAAATAAATAAATCTCATAAGGGCTGGTGGTCAATTGGACAGAAAGCAGTTTTTCAGAACATTCAATTTAATCCAAAATCTTTTTCATCACAAATCAATTGAAAATGCAGTCTATTTTCAGGAAATTATTATATGGTCTTAGTACTGCCATAGTCTCAACTGATTTCAACATGACACATAGTCTATGCTCATTAATTCGTTCTAGTAAATTGAAAAACTTAATTACATGATGAAGCATAAAGACTAATCAAGATCATGACAGCATGATGGTTATTAATTCGTTCTTGTAAATTGAAAATCTCAAGTATGGCATGTAAAGATTGGTCAGGACCATGTACATGTGCTAGTTCTATATATGATAATTTCTCCTAATTTATGGACAACCGCTAGAACAGTTCACGCTACCATAGAGACACTTATATTTGGAGGTTTCTCATAAATATAAATAACCTTGGTACACATACCTTACAAGAAATGTTTGTATATCAGCACCAAGACTTGTATTTAGCTCGTCAATATTTACATCAACCTCATTGTTAGATTTCAATAGGTTGCAAGCATCTAAAACTGAAGCTGATCTTGCAGTATTGGATATAAGTGATGATTCCTTTAGCTGTGACTTTAGATGTTCCATTAGAACAAGTGCTGCACAGAGGTCCATTAGAAGTTAGAAACTGTAGGTAATTACAAAATCATGTCTTACAAAGGACACAAAGTGGATTGAATTTTATGCACATGGTAGTACGAATTTCAATTAATTCACAACGAGTACAGTGAAATCCAATTAAATTTCGGTTCTAAATCACAGAAATTCAAATTGATGGCGCAAATGATGAAGTATGACAGCAATTTCATAGCATTTCATTGTATGTATGCAACATTACACACACAACAGCCAAGGACAGGCCAGTGTCCTTCAATGATTTCAATGGATGAAAAGAAGCAAAGAACATCCTAAATGTTGATTAAATTTATTCTTGAATTCTTGTTATATGAACAGAATAACAGTGCAATCCAGTCAAATTAAAAAGGAATGCATACCAATAGCTCGAATCATTTTGAGGTTGAATTTATCAGCCATCTTCTTACAACCTATCATTTTTGCTCGCTGGATGATCAACAATTTCAAGCCAACCAGCATGTCCTGAAAATTTCAAATTTTGACCATCACAAATTTTTACAAGAGAAATAGCACTCGAAAGTGAACGAACACATCCAAATTCAAGAAACAAGAATAACTCAACTAGCCATAAGTAACCAGGTATACCTGAAACTAGATTTGCACATATAACTTGATCTAAGGCATGGCTATATTACAAGTCATTCTTTAATGAACTATTGGGTCTAAGACACAGACTTTGTCACCCACCCTAAACCCTCAAAACTCAAAGTGCAATTATACCCAAGAAAAAATCTAAAGCATAAAAGGAACATTAAAAAATGCAGTAAGGCTGTCTAATCTCCAGATAATAGTGAGGAAATATCAAGCACCAAAGAAAATCCACAAATGCAATTCTTTCCCAAATAAAATGACAAATCTGAATCCTAAAAAGTCTCTAGCATTTCTCTTCAATCAAACAGGTCTGTAAAGATAAGATACTGCTATACAAAACTACACCTTCATCTTGTTAAACCCATCATTGAAATGAACAAGTGAAATGAAGGGACACACCCAATAAACATCGAACGTGCAAAAATCTTATTCCAAGGGAATCACTACAGCATTATACAAAGGAGATTAAACCACAAGATTTATTTTATTACATTTAGTATTATCATTATTAATTTTGTTTTTAATGTGAAGATATCTTATCTCCGTCCCCTGTGTACAGTCACCCATCTACCTACCCTAATAATATTACAATTATATCAAGAGAATGCTCAAAAATGTGATTCTTGCATTCTCCGAAAATCTGAGCATGACTTCTGGTATCAAAGTTTTGACCAAAACACTTACAAGCACAAAACTAACATTATATAAAGCAACCAACCTAGATAGTCTAAAACAAAGAAAACGATCATGAAATGTGATCGTGAATGAACAAGTGAAGAGACTTACAAGCTCAGATTCTGAAAGGGAGCAAAGCCAAGCAACATCTTCAATCCCAGTCTCACAATTTTTATCCGGCTCAACAGGGTGTTTCAATCTTTTCTTCATGCGTCTGCGCTTCATGTGGCCAAACTGATGACTATAAGATCTGAACTGCTATTAAAATTTTAATATAAAATAAAAAAAAAAAGTTAGTAAAAGAAAGAGAACAAACATAGCAAGTAAAAAAAAATATATCCAACTATCATATGCCCAAAACAAACCAACCAAGGGAAGGAAAATTAATGAAACCCCAACTGAAAGATAAAACTACCAATCAAGATAAAAACAATTTTAGTCTCGCATTGAAAAATTGATTCCGAATCCAGAATTGAATTAAAAACAACTCTAGTAGTTTATGCCTTAAAGCAGTAACAGGAATTTGACAGATTAAAGAGTTTTCCATCAGGTGCAGAATAACAGAAGGAAACACAGATAATAAATTAAACAAAGTCATCAACTTTACTGTGAAAATCTTATAATATTGTTCTTTTGTTTTTGTCTTTAATATGTTTCAGTTTTGTACATTGGGACAACCCTGTTGCCTCTTTTAATTTATTCGTTATTGTTGATGAAAGAAAATTCACTAACCTTAGCCAAAGAATCTGTCTTGTCGCCAACGAGCCAAACCCAGAATCTTGTTGAAGCCTTGCATGAAACAAAACGATAATAAATAATATTAGAGGGGTTAAATAGCCTCTGGGTGTTAAAGTTTCAAACAAATTGATTCCACTCTTTCGTTTTGAGACAGATAAAGCAGAAAGAAAGGTTCTTTTTATGCTTGGAGACCATACCTTCACTTGATGCGCGAAGAACAACGATGAGAGAAGGAGCTAGTTTACCTTTGCGGCTGAGTTCAACTGAACAACTGGGCATTTAGGTTTGAGTTCAAATGGGACTGGGTATTTGGTAATAACAACGAATTTGTATTTTGGTTTTCTTTTTTTAACAGAAGAAAATAAAGAACAAAGGTAGAAGGTCATTTGTTTTCATATACTTTTCTAGAAGTGAAAGAAAAAACTATTTTTTTTACAAATTAAAATTAATTAATTTTAAGATAAATATAATTTTCTCATTATCTCAATATAAGCCGCCTAACGCGTTTTAAAGTTTGATTTTAATTCCTCTTTTCAGTTTTTCTATTTTTTAAAGATCTATTTTTTATTACTCAAGAACTATTTAGGTTATTTTTCTTTCTCTATAAATGTTAATTGAAAGATAAAATTTTAGAATTTTTTCTAAAATAACCAAAAACATGTTTTATCTTTTATTTTAGTATACACCCTTTTCTCGCTCTATTAATCATAAACTTTTGTATATTGTAAAAAAAATAATTACTTGTATATAATTAAAATTTATATTAAATAAATATTTTAAACATATAAATTATATTATAACTGAAAAAAATAATAAATAAATATTTATTAAGTATTAATATCTCACCGTGACCTGCAGGTATATATAACTTGAACTAAAAATAATAAAAAATAAATTATTAATAACGACCACATCAATTAGAACCTTAATCTCGCCACCTTTATTTGTAATAATTAAATTTTTTAAATGAAAAGTAAAAATAAATTGTTAAAATGAATAGAAAAATCTTAAACATATTTTCGCTAAATTATTATACGTACTTCTCCTACGTCACCCTTTCAAAAGATATTGCAAATGACTACCTCAAATTCTCGCCGTTTGTATTTGTTGGGACAAAAAGCCTTTGTATCACTGCCATGTTCCAATTTCACATAAATCCACGTCTTTAAACAACGGCACCAATAAGCAAATTTAAACTTTTAACATAATCGTTTATTACCTCCTGTGCACCTTTTTTAAGCCACTTTCAGGAGAGATCACCTGAACTAATTATGCAAAAATAGTTCTGAATATATCATAAGAACAATGACAAATGACTTGAATGAAGGTTGTGATTCAAACTTGTTTTCACTTCAAGTCTCCTACAATATCATCATTCTGGATAATCTTATGAGATTTAGACTTATTTTGACGTAAGTATGCTAATTAATCATTGCATCTAAATGAAGTATTATTCAATCTAAAGTATTATTTGATTTAAAGTTCAGTGACTCCATCATAGTTGTTCTTAAGAAACAAAGAGAAGTTCAGAAGCAAACACTCTTACCTCTTAACCTTGGACTAGAGTTTGTTTGGCTATGTTCAAATATTCTATTTCTATTTCCCTTATGAATTAAGGTTGAAGGTGATATATATTCCCCCTCCTCTCTTAACCAAGACAATTGAAAGACAAAATTGTAATAGAACTACTAATATTTAAAACAAGCAATAATTTGGATGCAGTAATAAACCCTATACTAAAGAATCCAATTAAAATTCAGAGATTTGATTCTGGCATTCTTGATCTTACATGATAAATTTACATTGTCATTTTTTGCAAATATGAGTAGTTCATGTAGTGTTTTTACATTGTCCCTGAACAGCCTAACCAGTCTTTTTGGCAGCACAAAAGGCAAAAATAGTGGATACAAAAAGGGCCATCATGCTTCACCTCACCATAAAAAAAATCATGAGACAGAATTAGCCAAATGCTATTTCCTGAAGAACTTCAAGTGTCTTCTTATGAACCTGAAAAGCAAGGTAAAGAACAAGAGAAAAACTGATTAAAGTGATCATATGCACGCCTGTTTACTTTAGAAGATGATTTAATCAGCAAAACCAAACACATTAGCATCATGCCACCAACCATCATTGCTTCTAGTAACAATAATGCTCTATAGGAGTAACAATTGAGTATTTAAGACTTGAACAGTTCTTCAGGCACAATCAATTCAGCTTTTATAGTACATACTCTACAGGTACATTGACCTTGAAAATAGAAATATTTATGAACTTGAGAAAAAGAATGTACCCATTCCAGATGTTGTGCAGTGATGCCAGAGTCAGTTCCAGCATATAAACCAGACAAAACCTGTAAAAATAAGAATTGAGAAACATTAGTTTGAAATGAATTACACAAATAAAGATCATTCAAATCTAATGTGACAATCAGAGTGTTTATCAAGAACTATGTGAGAGAGTATCATGGTGAAAAAGAACATGTGTCCAACATGTGAAATTTTCAACTGGACAAAATACTTTATGCCCACTTGTCTTCAAAACAATACATTCAACACAAAAAGAATGATGTAGCATCACCTTGGATACAGTCTCAAGAAACATGCCAGGGCGTACTGGGAGTGTCTTCTCCCCCGTTAAAACTGGCTGCATATCATCCAAGACAAGTTAAATAGGCTTTTAAGTGTCTATAACTTACATAACAAAACACACCCCTTATTTACATAACTCATGAGAAGGATGCAATTCAACCCACCTTTCCTAGAAACTCAACTGGTTCGGAATCTATAGTGTCCTCCTCATCATACTTGTCTGCACCTTCATCTTTTCCTTGCATTACATTTCTTATCATATCAAGCACCTTTTTCCCAGGTTTTAGAGCCACCAATTTGGTCAAGAATTCCACCTGCACTGTCAACTGTTTTAAGGATGCCAAGATAGTATTTCTGACACAGAAAGATCATATATCTATGCAGTTTTGATTTCCCAACCCTTTTAGCAACAAACAGTAGTATCTTGTGAAACTGAAATGTTGTGCTAGGTAATATTTCAGTAGAAGTGACAACCATGCTAAGACCAAAATATGGAAACTATATTTCAAATACCTCAGGCTGAGGAAGTGTATAGAATCCACGGTGGTTTCTTTCATCCAAAATTCCCCCTCCCATCATATTGCGAGCTTCTTCTCTAATCAAAACAAGTCTTGCAAGTAGTTTTCGGTCCGGGATAACGCGACGATTTTCCATCGCCTGCCAAAATATGACACAACACCAAAAATTAACCAAACAGTTTTGACAAGAATTAAAGAAGCAGCTCCCGGAGACAAGAAAATAATTTAATATACAGAAATTGATAGCAAAACAAAAATAACTAAGAGAATATATATCATTATGGCCCCCAAAATTTGGAATCTTCTAACTCAACTTCTATATAAAGTCCACTTCACCTAAATCGTCAAAAAAATAAGTTGTAAAACACAAGACACAATGATATGATACAAAAGATAAAAAAAAACGTATCAGTAATTTGATTAGTAGGATTTGCAGATGCAAAAATGAAAATACACAATAATAAGATGGTATTGGGCATTTTGTGAATCAAGACATGTAAAAGAGGATAGTCCAACTTAGACCAATCCCAAGGTCTTCAAGTACATTTTGCAATCGTCCTCCAGTATAAAAACAATCAAATCGTCACCCAAGTATAAGTACTAGACATTTTAAAGTTCAGTAGACAACCTCAGTGGATTTATATAATTGAAGTTTCTGTAAATACCTCCAACAAATCATCAGCTTGATTAGCTATGTCATTTAGATTTGCCCCGGGAATATGAATCTTCAAGTCATTCTCACCTTTAAATGCACCACCACCAGCTGCAACTCGACGCAACAACTCATGCCGGCTATCTTTTTTTGGAGTTCTACATAGAAGACCAACTACTTGAACCTAAAATATGAAGGGGAAAATTCAACATTAATCTAAAACACGTGTAATCAGGAGGTACCCTTTGGTCAGAAAAATTATCAAGAAGTAGCTCAAAGAAGTTCCTTACATGGGGCGGACATTTTTTTGTTAGATGTGATAATATTGTCTCTTTGATCACTTCCAGCAGTTCCTTGCGCTAAAATGCAATATTATGAAATACATAAGCACTTTATTCCTAAGCACAACTTCATCAAAGTTTCACTGCTCACCAGCATAGAAAATTATGCAATAGCAATCATCAATTAAAGGATACTATCAACAATCAAGTAAAATTTAAGGGCAGTGTGGTTGAAGGACACACAATATCATGTATCTTACATCAGTAGTGAAACAAAAAGTTAAACAAATCAAACAAGTTCACCTATTCTAACAAGTTAACTCTTTTACACAAGTTAAGCAATCCTGACAATTATTTTAGCATTCATACTTAAGGTGAAATCTAATTGATTGACAGTGTATAAACTTTTATACTAATAGTGAAGATTAATTTCTTTAGAAAATGAAAACATTAATCTGTTTCTGCTTACAAGGGATTCTTCTGTAGATTTGCCTCAAAATATAATTGCAAACAAAAACTTTCTTGGCGGAACAGAACACATGGATTTCTGAGTTCATCTAGACAAGTTATAATCTCTTGAAAGAAGAAAAACCATACGTTATCATCCTTATCCTTCTCACAAAGCTGAATCATGTAGTCAAGGGCTGTCATGAAATCAGTCTCCATCTCATCAACTCTCTTTCCTATAACTCCTTGTGCAGCCAACTCCACAGCTACTCTCTCAGATTCCTCATCCATATCCATGTCATCCAACTGAATACAAATTTGTACACATAATACAAGCTCATGAATCATCACACATTAGGATTCACTATGTATCAAGCAAAGGACCACAAACAAAAAATATTTGCAAAAAGAAGATAAACCAAACACTGCTCATAATTGCGCAAAAACTGACACACACACACATATATATAATCAGTTATCTTCACCAAGAAAATGTGTGTGACAAGCATGCATAGCCACACGGAGAGAAAAAAATGCAACAAAAAACATCTTTTGAGAGTACCCTAAATCAAAAAAGTATATCAACACTATGTCAATGACAAATAAACTATAGAAGCATTTAGCTAGAGCAGAAAGATGAAAAAAAAATAATTAGAACATATTGCATTTTATTGGAAGACACCAACTAAACTTCAAATTAAGTAACAATTCATACAATAACAAAGAATATATCAGTTTCGAGCGAGAGTGGCCAAACTTCTCCATAAGAACTTCTAGGAGAGAAAAATAAAAAGAAAAAAAATGCAATAAACCTGTCCATTACAAAAACTAGCTCACGTATAAGCTAATCTGTGAAAACTGTCATATTTTGAACTCATACGTAAACTAATTTTAGTTTATAGATAAGTTCATTTCATTTTTTTTTTCTTATTTTTCTATCCTAAAAATACTTCCCATGATGTTTGTTTGTCCAAATACGCTTGTTATCCAGTCTTTATTAGAAGTATGGTCTTTAACTGTGGTTACAAAAAAAAACTACAATATCTGGTTTCATAAAAAGAAGACAATAACAGCAACCTTATATGCAACAAAGTTTAAATCTAAAGCATAGAAATGCAACATCTTTGTCTAGTAATAAGAGTAACAGTGGTAGTAACGCACAAGGGTAATCATTTCTTCCAAAACAGATATAACTTGCTCCCCTCCTCTAAGGAAGGATTCCGTTAGAGTAGGGTCTGAAGGGGACTTTCTGTTTCTCCTCTTTTCATCCTTTTCCACTTCTGGGTATCCTCCACCCACCTCGTAACTACCAATGGATGCCCAAATGCGATTCTTTCCGGTGAGCCTTTTCAGCTTCAACCTGCACGGCTGCTGCAAAGAACTGAACTTTGGACAGAAAGATTGGAAAAGATTAGGATAAGTGTAGGAGCGAGAGGGCGCAGCAACAATCATTTCGTGGGTTTCACTTCATAATTATCTTCTTCCAAGCTCGAGTTTTTTTTTTTTTCTCACGTTCAGGGTTTTAGCAGAGCTGAGAATTGTAGAATGCGGATAGAATCAAAAAATTAAATGTAAAAATGAAATAACAATAGTTAATCCTTTTAAGCAAAGCCGTCTTAGCTCAGCTGGTAGAGCGCATGGCTTTTAACCATGTGGTCGTGGGTTCGATTCCCACAGACGGCGTTTTGTTTCATTCGATGGATTGCATTTAATCGTTGTTTTTAAATTATCTAGGATGGTTGCTGTACATAATATTAATTTAGTGTTTTGAGCTTGAAGTCTTTTTGGTCAAAACTTTGATACCACATTCATGCTTACCGAATACAGAGGATGCAAGAACAACACTCTTGAGCATTATATTTACTAGAATGACTTAAATAAATCTTGCTGTGTATTGGTTGATAAAAATATCAAGCCCTCTCATTTGTATAATGATGTAGTGATTCCTTTGGAATAAAAATTATGCATGTTTCATGTATATTTGGTGTGTCGCTTCATTTCATTTGTTCATTTCAATGTTGGTGGATTTAACAAGATGAAGGCACAAGTTTATTGTAGCAGTATGCTATCTTTACGTTGATATTTTAGTAATTATAAAATCTAAATAAAGTGATCAAAACTTGTCATTTTAAAAAGTGATTTGAAAACTTGTTTTTCAATTAATAGATAATTACTGCAAATTTCTCTCCCTGTTAACTTGTGAAGTATGTTTATGTAAGCCAGGTCAATTTATCTTTTGGGTACATAAAGAATAAGTTAACAAAGCCCATCGGTGACTTTCTAGTTACTTAAACACAAAATTTCAGACAAATTATACCATTTTATGTTTTAAGAAATATACAATTTATTCTACCTGTTACGCACAAAATTGGTGCATGTTTAATTCAACTTGTTTTAAAGAAATAATTCACACTTGAAAGGTATTTCTTGATCCACTTTTGAGGTTAATGTTACCCAAGGAAAATCCGAAATTATTTTCAGTAGTCATAATTATTATGAAAATATTTGAATTGAGTATTTGTTTTCCCCCCGTTGAACTTTTTTAAAGCACAAGTGCCTCTCCCTCTAACCCTACCGTTATAGTGCAATAATATCTGATAGATTTACAGGGCTACTGGAGAAGAATAAGCTGCTTCAGACTCAGAAGGAAAAGTGCAGAATAAAACCCGCATTGGAGAAAATGGAAAGCTAGTTAGTATTTCCCAAGTTAATATTTACATGCAGGGAAAACTCTAACCAGTGTAATGGAGCTTAACTCCAAGAAACAGCTACCCTTTGAATCAGTCATGATCACTACTATAACATAATATACACTGCGATCCTAAACCTAACTTTACATTTGGATACAATAGGAAATGGATTCAAGCCTACATTTGACCTGTACCAACTAAAGTATCAACTAAGACTGACTAATTACATAATATGAAGAACCTTTGGATGATGGCCAAGGACAGATATCAGTGGGCATTTGATCTTGTCTACACCTGATGTTAATAAACTTTCAACATACGATTCTACCACCATGAAATATCACAGGCCCAGAATTTCTGATCGATTACCTTCTCCGGGCCATGTTGGGATGGTGATTGGCTTTGCTGTCAGTTCTTATCCTGTCGGCATACATGGGAAGGCGAATTATCTCATTTATTTCATTCAATAGGATATCCTCTGTGATATTGTCTCTTATACTTCGCATCACCTGTAATAGATCAACCCAATGGTCTAAATCAAGTACAGACCGATAGATCAAGGGAAATGAAAAGGCAAAGGTGTTGGCATAGAACCTTTCTATATGTATTGAAGTCATTCGGAGTTGATTTATCTGTTCTGATTCGCTTGTAAATCCATTCTTGTCTATCAGAATCCCAAGAACACTCAATGATCTTTCCAGAAAAATGTAAGGGATCCGAACCTTCTGCAGGTTTTAAAATTCCATTAAGCAATCACTCAACTGACAATAGTCAAACAAGCTGCAAACATAAAAACAGACCACAAACGTGCATGTAAAACAGTATTAACAAAGCATTAACCTGCAAAACTGAGACACTGCTTCCTATATATACTTTTCTGGTGGGTGCTAGAATTTGGTTATAAGGATAAGAAAACACCAACCAAATTAAATAAAAATTTGGATAAACTTCTCCATAAGTACTTCTAAGAGAGAAAAATAAAAAAGAAAAAAATGAAATTAATTTTTCTATAAACTAAAAATTAACTTAAGCATAAACTAATTTGTAAATATTTTCTAGTAATTTTTTAATTTTTTTTTCACTTATGCGCAAGCTAAGTTTAGCTTATAGAGAAACTGATTTTTTTATAGTTTTTCTAGAAGTGCTTCTGCCCTTTCCTGTTCTACAGTGACACCTGAAATCTCATTGTTGTTGAAACTGTAGCACTTAGGTGAGAAGGAAGCACAGAGAGAATAAAGAATTCAAATAATATTCTATTATATTGATATGCTGTGATAGGACTAGAGAGAATAAAAATTAAAGTTTGTGAGTTTTATTAAATACGTAAATGTCACAACAATATGTAACAAACAGTATTTACACAAAAAGCTTCCCAATTAAATGTAACTGACTGTTAAGGCTTACACAAGAAGGAGCTTGATACAGTTATTGACAGCTGTACAGGACAGATAAATACACTCACCCAGGCTGTTACAATGTACTACTAGATACTGAACAAATGATCCTATTTCTACAACAATCTAGGTAAAGCTACTACAAAAGTACAATAAGGAAATGAAAGGAAACACAATAAAACTAGGGAATAAACATATTCTCATACAATAGATATTTTGTAGATAGTCTAAATAACATCAGAACTGCACAAGATGGACAGATATAATGAAATAATGAATGTCTTAATGACCTTCGAATGCAACCCTATACCCTTCCATGAGTTTCTTTTTGCCACGTTCATATAGAAAAAGTAGCTGACAGTCATTCTCAATCTGTCAACACAAAGCTCGAAATTAGTTGGGAGCATTTGCAACAAACTACAAGTGACCAGACCAAACAATAATTGCAGCAAGAGACATCAAAAGAGTATTATCCAACAAGATACGTAATAGCTTGATGATACCACCTCAAAAAGAAAATCAACTGAATTCAGATCAGCATATTTCCACTTCAAGAGGCCTTCATGAGTGCGAGGTATGTAAGGATCGTCCCAACCCTGGTTACAACTTACTAGTATTGTCAGTAACAACTTCCACTCACTTAAATAACAAAAGGAAAAGAGAAAGAAAACACTCAGTTTTAATAAGGAGGATTTGAATGAAAATAAAATAAATGGACCAGTGTATCTGGACTGTGACTGAGTCTAGGTAACTGTTATCCTCTATGACCTAGTCTAGGCATATTTTGTCTTTCACCGGACGTCATTTTAAGAACACTACAGAAACTAGGAGGATATCCATTCTCATTGAAAAAGTCGCAGTAAATTGTAGACCCTGGTATTAGAGAACCAATCATCTTAAGGCTACAAACCACATGACAAAAAGTAGGCGACTTGCCAGTTGCCAGCTGCCAGCATGGCACTGAGCCAGAAATAAGTTATTCACCTGAAAGAGCTAATCTCATCCACATGTTTAATACAATGAAAGAGATTAAACCCACCTGAAATATGAGACCATCTGCATCATGTGAAAGCTTGGGAATGAATTCCTTTAAAAGCTTTGTGACAGTAGAGAGCAACCAAAAATCTTTTCTCCTCACCTGATAATTTTAAACCTATCAATAAAGGTAACAGAGGAAAATAAACCTTAAAATATACCCAGTTTAAAGGTTAGAGATGAATACTCGGAATGGTTCCATGTCATATTTATAGTAAGAATTTCTGCCTTGGAACCGTTCCTGATTCCTTGGTTCAATCACTTCTTTCTCAAGCATCTTCCACCGTTCATAAAATGGTCGCTGGACAAGTTTGGACTAAATCATACATTGCTAGCAACACTTTGTATCAAAAGAATTGACAAGCATAAAAGAGAATACATTATTAAGGATAACAATAATTTAGAAAAACATAGTTATTGAGATAATCCAGTGTTGAATAAATTTAAGTAAATTTCATCTGTTGAGAAAATGTGACTAAAATATTCACCATTGTATCAATTACTTATAATATATAAACCTTTAAGTATAAAATGTAGATGACGTCAACATTTCCCTTCACTTTTCAACCATCATTTAGATCGGTCTTATTTATTCATCTATTTCTGCAAATTTTCAACGTTGTGATGGAGTACATTTTCAACTCCATTTTGCATCTCTATCTTTTTTATTTGCTGGATTCCTCCAACTCTCACTTTAATTACACCTTCAAACATTTCAGCACATTATAACTTCTGCCTCTTGGTTCAGTAATTTTCTATATTTTCGGTTTCTTTGGCTTTTCTGAGTCACCCTTAACAAAAACACTCTTCAATCAATTCTTTCCTGTTGGAACTAAACTTGAGAATTTTACCCATCATTTGTGCAAACCATCAAAACTACAAGAGGTATTTGGACAAATGTGCAATTGGACATGGGGCGCCTCTTCTCAATCCTCATCTGCTTCTGGCTTTTCTCTACTCCAAAAATCTGGAACCTTTCTTCTGTGATACCTTGTAATCAGTAGTCATCACTATGTGTGTGGCTCAAGAACAATCAATCTACCATTAGGTTTATACTAAGCAGACATGGCTCCAAAAATTGCTCTTTGATATACCCATGCCAATAATTCTAACCATGCTGGATATTCACCTTCTGAGATGTTAGAGTAAATGAGTTTTCCAACAATGATTTTGCTGAGCTGGAAATATTCTGATACAAGACTGACACTCACTTTCCTTGATTATGTATGAAGTGGTACATGGTGGTGAGTAATAATAACCTGAAGAAGGTTCTGTGTCTTTTGCCAGACATTAACCAATTAGCAAGCAAACAATATTGTTAAGAAACTATCTCTTTCCACATTGCTATCTCCTAATGCCAACATCTTTGATCTCATTGAATTCGAATGCATCTCCTCTCCCACGGTAAAGTTCCATGTCATTCAGCCAAATTATTTCCATTGGCAAGCCATTGTCAACCAAAAACACAATCTATTCTTATATCAGGCCATTTGACAATTTTGAAACCCCATTCATAATTTGGAGCCATCATTAATTAGCCACTATTGTTAGGCCATTTTAAGTGCTTTATTTTATTGGCTAACTGAACCTGATTTATATAAGGCATGACAGTTTAACAATGATAAGCTTGGAGTCTATATGATCATACATCATATCATATGGCATTTATGAAAACTGAAAATACGAGTAGCTCTTAAAGCACGTGATCAAAATCACATGATAATAAGGACACATATGGTACCAATCCCAAGAGATAATGAGAAATATGGAAACTAGTCCCAAGACACTCTTAAGATAAGATAAAATATTTTCATATATTCTGAGACTTGCTATATCAGCAAAAGAAAATGGAACTTGGATGTTCCAGAAAGCTCATAGCAGAGCATTTCAGTATCATGGTCTGTAGTGATGCATGCAATCACAATCAATGACTGATAGTCTGTAGTAGACACCAATAGCAGCCATAGCAACATTAATTCAAAGAGTCAAAATGCCCTATAAACTCCCTTCAAATGTCTATTGGTTCTTTCTCGAATAGATGACATGGACGACAACCCTTAGCTCTCTGTTTCTCTACCTTGCCATCTGCAGCAACTCTTCATGACTTAGTCCTGTCTCTTGCCAAAAGAAGAAACTCTGGGATTAACTTTCCATTCTCTTCCACATTGTTTTGTTGCAGCAGCAACAAATTTAAACGTCAACATGGTCCCTCGCTCTGTCTCTATGTACACACAATCATAAGTCTATCATTGCGTTCCAAGTCTTCTTATTTTTGTATTCTATTTTCACATCTTGCATCTCTTGTACATACTAATTTTGGATAGTCTACAGTTTATTTCAAATTTTCTAAACAGACTTCATAAATCCTTCATCACATTTCTCCAGTAAAGCAGCTACCTCTAGATCTGCTGTGCTGTTAGAGCATTTCCGAAGGATGGCCCCTCTATGCCAGTTTCAGCCACCAATTAGGTCAAGAGCCAACTCTACTAACACTTAAGTTGTTAGGTGAAGATTCACAAATGACCTTATTACATGATTTACTCCATTATAACACAAACAGCCTACTCTACTTCCAAATATATCAGACTTTTATTGACCCACACAGAAGTTTTAAATGTGGTTATGGCTTAGGGTCTGACATGATAAACCCAAAAAGAACTAGACATCCTATTAAAAATTCCCCCAAAATAATTGTTGAAAAGAGGCTACCTGTCTAGTGACATCTGCTGTCACATAAAAAGAAAGAAAAAGTCTAGTAAAAGCTGTGTTTTTATGCATTCTCAAAAGCCTATGCAGGAGCACGTTCTCCCAGCCAGAATCTGTCATCTCAATAATCTTCTATTGCACTCGTGTTTTTCTTTTGCAATCTTTATCTATATCTATAGCTCTACACACACACACGTAAAAGTATGAAGATGGTTTGCTGTGTTAGTTGGCATTCAACTTATATTTCCCGTTTTCATCCCACTTAAATTTATTCCCGACAATAACACCTAATAGCAGGTTGTTTGTTTAGAAAAACTTAAATTCATCTTCAAAACCAAAATAGCTCAGCGTCAGATCAGAGTGTTCTTGGTAAAAAAGTAGGATGAAATTAGCCAAATTAACCGCACGAACTTGAAAGTTGGGTTGCATAATAATTTGAGTATTTTTCAATCGAGCAAATAAATAACAGCTAAAGGTCAGCACAGATGAGCACAGAGAATGAAACAACATTAGTCAAAAGTGAAGTAAAAGCATCAAGCATTCTATTGTGCAGCTACCAAAAAAATCAAACCTCTATTACTGATACTCCATTGACTGCCATCAGATCATATATGAGGTATCTCCTTTCCTGCTTTTTTGAATCTGGCAAAGTATCAATGATCATCTCCCCATCAAGTAATGTGAAGTGGTGCGTCTTCTCAGCTACGCCCTTGGAAGCCAAGGATATATACACATGAGTTTGTGAACCATTAGTTTAAAACAACTTAAAACACTATCAAAAACTCCCCCTATAAGTTAACGCATACATCAATTGTAATCCTGCAGGGAAACCTCATTTGGACCCTTCGAAAATTGAAGCTTCTATCAATCAAGTAACATCCATCCACATTTATGAGCATCATATATCTTGTTCCATCAGCTTTCCATGTTGCATAATAATACCGCTGTCGTAACAGTTGTAAATTTTCTCTGCATACCAAGCAACGAAATTTAACATTTAACAATTAAAATATCCAGATAAAAGGACAAACCAATAAGGAACTTTATCTTGAAAATAACTCCAGCATTCAATAAATATGATCACTATATTAGCAAAACTACAAAGTGTATAAATAAATGACAACTTTGAAAGCATTTATATTTTGATAAACTCTGCAAAATCCCCTCTAAATCATAATTTGGTTCATTAAAGGCTTACATATATAACAGCACAAATCACAGCCTCCTCAAAACCGCAAAACAAGACAAACATAAAACGTTAAAGTAACAGTATATTCTGAAACAACTATATATTTAAATTACAGAGCATTAAAATCTGATTTCTCCTGGACAGATCAGGCCATTGGAGCAGTGGTTTGTAACTCTAGCTGTGAAGAAACTGACACAAACCCGAATCCACATATAAAATAACAGGATATAGAATGAAAAAATGAAGGAAAAGACGAAAATACAATTGAATGATGCAGGAAAATACAGTACCAAAATCACTATTGTCCCAGAGCTAGGCTCCCATAGAGAAAATGCATTCTCTGTTCCGTAAGAAACTTAATGCTTCCAAATATGCCTCACAGCTCTCTCTCCTCCCCTATTTGATTCCATTACACCCATCAATAACTAACTCTCTTTTTCCTCTCTCTCTGCCAGCGCAAACATTTCCCGTATTCCCTTCCTATTTTTTCTTCTATATACTTGCCAAATCCAAGGCCCATGAGCTAATTGTTGGCCTAAATTTCTCCCTGGTTCCTCAAGCCTATTTGGTACTGTAACAGAAACAGATGCAAATGATACAAAAGTCATATAATGACAACCAAACGGGGCAAGTCCCAACTAAGCCTGAGAAGTTATGCCAATTTGAACTGCCTAAGTGCCTTAATTGGGCCTCATGAGGAAACAAGAAAAATGACTCGATATCAGACATTAAATTAAAAAGGACAGAAATGTACATATGAAACCCAATGCTAACCACCAACATAATCATATGATTGATTCGTATGAAAATATATTAGCTAAAGAACTTGCAGCCTAAGGTTTAATGTTTGGTTATTATAACATATTAAAATATAATGCATTATTGGCACAGATAAGTTGGACCTGTTTAAAGAAACCGGATGTGACCCTGGAAATTGCATGTGCCCTCTGGCCTGTACCATAAGAAATAGTAAAATTGTAATATATAAATAAATATCAGAAGTACATCAAACACATCAAGGCAAGCCATAAAATGTAGAAGTGGAATCGAATCATGTTATCTTAACTACTGAGATAAACGTATACGAAGCATGATAGAATACATAATTCAACAAGAACGTAGATACCTGATTGATTTCATGAACAAGGAAAACCTAATAATGATAAACCTACAGAAAAGTAGAAAATTTACAGAACAAAAAATGTATGTAGAAACTATAAGGAGCTTCACAGAAACAAAATTCACAAATTATTCAAAAAAATTGTCCAATCATTTTGAGTAGGATGACATACAAAACATGAGCATCTAATAAAAGACAGAACACCTGTTTGACCTAGCTGTAATTCTTTCCTTCTTGATAATTAGTTTGTTGAAAAATCTGTACAAAAAAATTTTAGGAAATAGAAAAATAATTTGGTCTATAAATATTCTAACTAAAAAGGATTTATTGACTTCACAGTATGGTTAAAGAGGCTCCAAGTATAGCAAACTAGCATATGAAGCTCAAACACGTCTCTTCAATGGCATGTCCCTGTGTCTGACACTTATCGGACACCGATATACATACAACACTCGTATGACGCATATCACACACTCTATGGAAGTGTCAAATTTAAAAAAAAAAAATGTTTTGGGCCTCTAACACAGCTTTGACACAACTTTAATGAGGGTAGACATGGTGACTTTTTTTTATAGGTTTGAAACTCAAACTTATTGTATAAGTTTCTATTGTGACTATAGAAATGAGTGGATCCTATATAATCATAAATATTTAGATTATATGTATGTATTAGTAAGATCGTTTTTATTTATTCTTGTATTGTATCTTTATATATTGTAGAATTCTATAAAGTTGTTAATTTGTCTTTAAATGAACCTTGGTTATAGTCTCTTTTTCAATGATGTTTAAGGAGGTGAAATGTTATATTTCACTAATTTTTTTATAGATGATTTTGAATATATAAATCTTGATTGTCATTTTAAATAATATGTAGTGATGTTCAATAACATATGTATGTATGTTATGTATATAGATCACCGTGTCATGTATTTTAGAGATTACAAGCGACGTTGAGTCCATGCTACACAACGTAGAAACAGTGCTTGAAAATAAGATTTTTTAATGAAAGTAGAGAAACTTCTACAATGAAAAATTTCTGCAATTGATTCAAAATAATATTTATACTGCAGAGCTCAGTCAAGAGTTAGTTATACTGTCTATATAAGAAGAGATACACTAATAAGAGTAAGAGTTTATCCCACAATTATACAGTAATTTACACTCCAAAATATGTATATAGAATAACAACATTTTGAATATAGATAATAATGGCATGTCCAAGGTTGTCAAAATCACATTTAGTCATTGAATTGTATGATCTTATGAGCATGCCAAAATCTCCACAGGACTAGAGTAGGAAAATTATTTAGCTTGCTGAAACATGAGATCACCAATATTCTCTAAACTGGATCCATGGTGTCTGACAGGAAAGGTCATGGAACCCGGTTAGGGGAAAAAGACAACATTCACATGATTCATTTTCCTACCCAACTCAGACAAACCTCTCCCTCTTCTCCCAACTGTATTTTGGGGTTTTCCCTCAGCTTTAAGCTGTGCTTCTCTGGTGCAGTTCTTTACCCACAAGACTATACCAGGGTGGTGGTTTTTGGCTGCATGTCAACCTTGGATCTTCTCTGTCGTGCAACCTGGTCCTTCTCTATTGTGAGACTTTGTGTTCTTCTCTCAGTTTATTCTAAGTTAGATTGATTTCGCTTTCTGAAAAATGACATCAAGCTAGTGGTAGTAGAGAATCTTAAGCACAAATTCAAGTTTAATTAAGTGTTTGTTGGTAGTGATTTAATGTTAATTTTCTCATTTTATTATAATTAAGCACATACATGTACATATATGTATGCATATGCATGTATGTTTAAGTATAATTTTGCATTTCAGTAGGATCTTGCAATCCATGTTATCCCACAATTTGCTATCCCCCTATCTGATTCTCCCCAGCATCATGTTTTAAGAATCTTGGGCATGTCTAAGCACACAAAACAACAACACAATAGCTTGAGAATGTAATCACAAAAACACGGTACAGAATAATAAAACAACTAGCAAATGCATGCCCGCTAATTTCTTCATAATAATGTAATTTAATAAAAAATAAAAGATTCAGAAGTGAAGTTATTTGAAAATCCTAATTACATCTCTGTGTTGAGAATAAAAAAAATAAACTCTCACATGAAGAAAACCATTTGAAAGACTTACCCCAACACCAAGTCTAAGCATTTGAAAGCAGAACTGACGAAATGCATCTTGCTGATCATTAGGTATCTCATCTCCCAAAACATCATCATTTGTCATTATTGTGTCAGTCTCAAGAATCTCCTGGAAGAATATGAAATATATCAAGGTTTAACTAGCTTTAGACAAAAGAATCTAATTTACAAAAGAAATTAACAACCTGGTTCAAGAATCCAATGAGGTAAAATATACAGTATTTGAGACAGACCAAAATTTTTAAAGAAAAAGTTTCACACTTAAAGCCTTATTCATTGATGACAAGAATTCTATGATGAACGTAGGAGTGAAAATTAACATCAGGAAAAGATGAAATGGTGGAAAAATAGAGACAACTGACTTATTAAAAACTCCCATAAAATAATTGTTCCATAGTCCATTTTTATGGTCGAGGAATCTATTATATGAAAAGAAGGAAGTACAAATAGGAGAAGATTACAATAATTTGCAAAATAGACCATGGAGGAAAACAAGTCAAGAATGTTACAACAATGTCCATTCTCTATGCAAGGAACAGGAAAAACCCTTGAAAATACCATGAGATGGACACCACAAAGAACTGAGAAGCTACTAATCAAACTAGGGTAGAATCTCAGTTTCATTCTACTCAAATCAAGTTCATCAAAGAACAAAAAAGACTAACAGCACCACCGATTGATTCTTTCGAAAACCTTAAAATAAAACCAAAAAATATGCTAAATTGAAGAAGACAACCAACAGGAATCCAACATATTAGATAACTTATTGCAAAGGAACTTCAGCCCGATGAAGCTCAGACACTTCATTTTAAGTGGCGTATCCGTGTTTGACACGTATCGGACACTGACACCCGTACGACACTCGTAGGACACGTATTGATGAAGTGTCCAATTCAAATGACAATTTTTTAAGTATATGATAATTCTAAGATAGTTCTAACACAATTTTAAAACAGAATAATACAATTATTTTCTAAAAACTCATAAACTTTTTACAGAGATAAGATACAAATCTTATATATAATCAAGAATATTTAGATTATACATGTTTCTTTTCATTTTTTGGAGTTTAGATAAATGAATTAGGTCCATTTTTGTTATATTTGGCTTCATAGATGGTTTTTTAATACATAAATATTGATTATAATTCATAGTGATGTAATGTATAGATCCGTGTCCCCGTGTCCTATATTTTGAAGATTACACATGTCTACGTATCGGTGTCTGTGTTGTATCCGTGTCAGTATCCGGGCTTCATAGCTTCAGCCAGGTAGAATGTATAAACAATCAGACAACTATAGTGCAACAAATGCACACACCCCAAGAAAAAGGTTTTCGAAAAATTATACTACTACATCTTTTTCAAAAGGTCTTAAAGGTTGGTTCTTAAACCACGGTTTTTTTCCCAGGAGAAATCCCTAGGTTCACCCCATTTGAATCAAAAATAGAGAATTGCTAACTAGAAAAAGGACTTGATCTCAAAGGAGTTTCACATTTCTAAATGAGCATCTCAAGAAGAAACCTAATTTAAGGCATTTTCAATGCAGGAGTCATAACAAATCAGGGTCTTAAGTTTAAGACATGAGTCTTATAAGGAACCCCATCGTAAGCATGTTGATGTGGCATGGGTCTTACCCTTGAATTGGAGACAGCCCTATAAGAAGAATCACCAAGGAATAGGAAACAAAACTAACATGAAAACACAATAGAAGATCAACAACCTATTCATATAGTATGACATATCAATAAAGGCCAGAATATCAGAATTCACTTTCTGTATAGTCCATACATGCAAAGGAGAATCTGGTACTCCTTCGTCATCGTCATCATCTGGTACTGCTTCACCATTGAGATCAACAAGTTCAGGAGTTCTCTTCCACTCAGGGGTAGGAGGACAAACCATCATTTCAGGCTTTTTCTCATGATAAAAAGCATACAATGCATCAATGTAGTCAGGCTTGTAGATTCCTGGAGGGCGTGCATCAGAAAATATTTTGATTGCCTGCAGAATAATCAAAACAAAAGTATAAAAACTTCAACTGCATCTTTAACAGATATAAAATCATATCGTAACTAGACTGACCTGAGTAACAGACATTGACATTGAGCGCATCAGATAATGGATGATCATGTATCCTGTACGATTATGACCATGCGTACAATGAACAAGTATATACTTCCTTGAGTGTTTTTGACGTAATAGAAATTGTGTAACCTTGAGTTGACAATAATCATATGGTTAAATACTTGTAACAAAACTGATGTTGCTCTAATAGAAAACAGCTATTTTTCCTCTCCAAAAAGGGCAGAGCATTCATGATTTTTTCTTCACAATTTCAAAACACAGACAGGGTGGCCAAAAATCGCATGACATGTGAACATAAAAATATAAAATGATGTTAAAGTTTAATGAGATATATTATATTAAGATAGAAAACCAATTAATTACTAAATAGATTATAAAACAGAATGATATTTTAGAAAAAAAAAAAAAAAAAAAGATAGTAAAAAAATA